>APMI01000274.1_pt1 | contig 206280 bp, 197 predicted proteins | sample 667938 | NCBI WGS metagenome assembly APMI01 (sample SAMN01084076, study PRJNA167559) | wastewater metagenome | biome: Wastewater | place: Denmark: Ejby Moelle, Odense | collected 2011-11-28
CTTTCGGTGGGTTCATAACCTTCCTTATCGCTCTTTATCAACCAACTGCGTAACTCCTAAATTTTTGAGTGGATCGGACCAAGCGATCACAGCGCCGTTACTTCCAGCACAAGCGGTGGCATCCCAACCCGCTTGATGATAACCTTATGCTTTAATATGAAACTGGCTTCCATAAGCATCGCGCCCGACCAAAACTTTCTGCGGACCGTACCAAAATGGTACCGTTTGATGGCTTCTCAACCCCAACGCACTCCACACCACAGGGGATTTAATCGATGGCAATTGCTCACGACGGTAAAAACCGGACCAACAACGCCAAACTACTGCAATGGGTAGATGAAATCGCTGCCCTGACCCAGCCCGACCGTGTTCAATGGTGCGACGGCTCGGACGCGGAAAACCAGAAGCTGTGTGACGAAATGGTGGCCGCTGGCACGTTCACCAAACTGAATCAGGCCAAGCGCCCCAATTCCTATCTTGCCCGCTCCCATCCGTCCGATGTGGCGCGCGTCGAAGACCGCACCTTCATCTGCTCGGAGAAAAAGGAAGACGCCGGCCCGACCAACAATTGGGCGCCCCCGGCCGAAATGCGCGCGCAGCTCAAAGAGCAGTTCAAAGGCTGTATGCGCGGCCGCACCATGTATGTGATTCCGTTCAGCATGGGGCCGATTGGCAGCCCAATTGCCCAGATCGGCATTGAAATCACCGACTCGGCTTACGTGGTCGTCAACATGCGCATCATGACCCGCATGGGTCAGAAAGTGCTCGACACCCTGGGCAGCGACGGCTTCTTCATCCCCTGCGTCCATTCGGTCGGCGCACCGTTGACCCCCGGTCAGAAAGACGTGCCGTGGCCGTGTGAGCCGGACATCAGCCGTAAGGCCATTGTCCATTATCCCGAAACCCGCGAAATCTGGTCGTATGGCTCCGGCTACGGCGGCAATGCCCTGCTCGGCAAGAAGTGCCTGGCGCTGCGCATCGCTTCGGCGATGGCCCGCGACGAAGGCTGGCTGGCCGAACACATGCTGATCCTCGGTCTGGAATCGCCCAAGGGCGATAAGACCTACGTCGCGGCGGCCTTCCCCAGCGCCTGCGGCAAAACCAACCTGGCCATGATCGTGCCGCCCAAGGGCTTTGGCAACTGGAAGGCGCTGACCGTCGGCGATGACATCGCTTGGATCAAGCCGCGCCCGGATGGCACCCTGCGCGCCATTAACCCGGAAGCCGGCTTCTTCGGCGTTGCGCCGGGCACCTCGTATGATTCCAACCCGATGGCGATGGAATCGATCAAGGCCAACACCATTTTCACCAACGTCGTGCTGACTGACGATGGCGATGTGTGGTGGGAAGGGATGGGCGTCGAGCCACCGAAGCACGGCATCGACTGGCAGGGCAATGACTGGACGCCGGACGCTGGGCGGGTCGGTGCCCACGCCAACTCGCGCTTCACCGCGCCCGCCTCGCAATGCCCGACCATCGATCCGGCCTGGGAAGATCCCGCTGGCGTGCCGATTTCGGCCTTCATCTTTGGCGGTCGTCTGTCCAAGACCTTCCCGCTGGTTTATCAGGCTTATGACTGGAATCACGGCGTGTTCATGGCGGCGACCATGGGTTCGGAAGCCACCGCCGCCGCGATTGGCGTCACCGGCATCCGCCGCGATCCATTCGCCATGCTGCCGTTCTGCGGCTACAACATGGCGTCCTATTGGAACCACTGGGTCAACATGGGCAAGAAGTCTGGCCTGAAATTGCCTCAGATTTTCCGCACCAACTGGTTCCGCAAGGATGCCAATGGCAAATTCGCCTGGCCCGGCTATGGCCAGAATATGCGGGTTCTCAAGTGGATCGTGGAGCGCGTCAACGGTCAGGTCGGTGCTGTGGAAAGCCCGTTTGGGTTGATGCCGCGCTACGAGGATCTGGACCTTCAAGGTTTAGATTTCACGAAGGAGCAGTTCGCGGCCATTACCAACATCAGCCGCGCCGAGGCGGCCGCCGAAGTCGAGGAAATCAAGGGCTTCTTCGAGAAGTTCGGTCAGACTCTGCCGCCGGAACTGGAAGGGCAACGCCAGGAATTTGGCAAGCGCGTCGAGAAAGCGCCGGAAGTATGGAAGGTGGTTGAATCCGCCTAAGCGCAATCGCCAGCGCGGTCTTTGTGGGCCGCGCCGGACATCAGGTTGAACAGAAAAGCCGACGCGAGTCGGCTTTTTTTGATGGGCGCATTTTTAGGATGTTTGAAAAACTGCCTCCATCACCTGCAACGCGAAGCGCGCTGAAACCGTGGCCGGGCCGCCGTCCATCTCAATGCCGACTTCCACCGCTTCCAGCACCTCGTCGTAGCTCGCCCCCGCCTTGGCCGCTTGTTCAATGTGCCACTGCATACAGGATTCGCAGTTGATCTGTACCGAAATCCCAATAGCAATCAATTCCTTGATCTTTTTAGGCAACGCACCATCGGTGTAAGCCGCGTGCTCCATTGATAAAAAAGCATTGTAAACCTTAGATTTTTTCTCGATCAGGGTCTGATGCGCCCATTGCCGGGTTTGCGAAATTTCGCTCAATTTGTCCTGAGCCATCACTTACTCCTTTGCAAGAAACGCCTGAAGCGCGGGCACCACATCTTCCGGTTTTTCCTCTGGCAAAAAGTGGCCGCAATCCAATGCTTGGCCTTCTACCTGTTCGGCGTATTGTCGCCAAACCGCAAGCACGTCATAGGTGCGATGGACAAAGCCTTTTGCCCCCCACAGCACCAGCAGCGGACAACGGATTTTCTGACCGAGGCTAGCTTCGTCGTGCTCTAAATCAATGCTGGCTGCCGCCCGGTAATCATCGCAGGATGCCCGAATGGTTTCGGGATTGCTGAAACAGCGGATGTATTCCGACATCGCTTGCGGGGCAAATTGGGCGTCTGGCGCGCTCCAACGCTTGAGCTTCTCCATTAAATAATACGCTGGATTGGTGCCGATCAGCTTTTCCGGCAACCCATTGGGCTGGATCAGAAAAAACCAGTGGTAGTAACCAGTGGCAAGCGCCTGATCGGTATGCTTGAACATGTGATAGGTCGGCACGATATCCATGATGCAGACTTTCTTGACCCGATCTGGATAATCCAGCGCCAGCCGATGCGCGACCCTGGCCCCGCGATCATGCCCAACCACGCTAAATTCCCGATAACCGAAATAGTCCATCAGCTCGACCATATCCTGCGCCATCGCCCGCTTGGAATAAAACCGGTGATCGGGTGTACTTTTGGGCTTGGCACTGTCGCCATAGCCGCGCAAATCCGGGCAAAGCACACGAAACTGGCTGGTGAACTGCGATGCGACCTGATGCCACATCATGTGGGTCTGCGGATAGCCGTGCAAAAACAGCAACGGCTGACCGGAACCGCCGTGTTCCATAAAGATGGCGGCCCCTTTAGTGCTGATTTGGATTTTGTTGAATTCCTTGCTGAGCATAGCTGTCAACTCATGCCGTGATCTCAAGGCGATTGCCATCCGGGTCGAGAATCACACTTTCGTAGTAACCATCGCCCGTGTGGCGCGGCCCATCGAGAATTGGAAATCCATCGTCCTTAAGACGTTGAGTCAGAGTATCGACTTGCTGCTCCGAGCCGACGGCAATCGCCAGATGGGTGAAGCCCATCCGCTGCGCGCCCGCCTCGATCACCACCGGCGCAAGTGTCGTTGTCTTCATCGCCTCGATTCGCGCACCATCCGTGAAGCTGAGAAAGCAGGATTCAAAACCTTTGGCCGGATTGGCATAGTGCGCGCCCGCCACTGCGCCAAAGTAGGTGCTATAGAATTGCTTGCACCGATCCAGATCGGTCGTCCACAGCGCGATATGTTCGATGCGCATATTCAAGCCCTATATCCAACCGGCCGCTATACGCAGACAGTTATTTCTTGGCAATCAACTCAATCGGATAACCGTCGGGATCTTCGATAAAGGAAATAATGGTCGTGCCCGCATTCATTGGCCCGGCCTCGCGCAAGATTTTACCGCCCCGATTTTTCACCTCTGCTGTGGCCTGGTAAACATCATCAACTTCCAGGGCGATATGACCGTAGGCGGTGCCCATCTCGTAGCGATCCACACCCCAATTGTAGGTCAGTTCGATGACGCTGTGATTCGATTCATCGCCGTAGCCGAGAAAGGCCAAGGTGAATTTGCCGTCGGGGTAGTCCTTGCGACGTAACAGTTTCATCCCCAGGATTTCGGTATAAAACTGGATCGAGCGATCCAGATCGCCGGTTCTCAACATGGTGTGCAGAATACGCATCTTCATAGTCCTCTGCTTACAGGCTATTGGCAACCGGCGCAACCGTTTCTGATGACGCCGGGTTTTATCTCAGCGCCGTCCCTTCAGTGCGGCGATCCGCATCCGCAGCGCATTCAGTTTGATAAAACCACCGGCGTCCTTTTGATCATACGCACCCGCATCGTCCTCGAAGGTGGCGATGTTCATATCGAACAGGCTGTCGTCGGACTTGCGACCGGCGATGATGACGTTGCCCTTGTACAGCTTCACCCGCACCACACCATTGACCGGCGCTTGTGAGGTATCGATCATCGTCTGCAACAGCTTGCGTTCAGGGCTCCACCAGTAGCCGTTATAGACCAGCGCGGCGTAACGCGGCATCAGATCGTCCTTGAGGTGGGCGACTTCCCGATCCAAAGTCAGCGACTCCATCGCCCGATGGGCTTTTAGCATGATGGTGCCACCGGGGGTCTCGTAGCAGCCGCGCGATTTCATGCCGACATAGCGGTTTTCCACGATGTCGGCCCGGCCGATGCCATGTTCGCCACCCAGTTGGTTGAGCCGGGTCAGTACGGCGGCGGGCGTCAGCGCCTCGCCGTCGATAGCGACAATATCACCGTTGCGGTAGCTCAGTTCGATCACCCGCGGTTGATTCGGCGCTTGCTCCGGCGACACCGACCAGCGCCACATCGCTTCATCCGGCTCGCTCCACGGGTCTTCCATCACCCCGCCTTCGTAGGAAATGTGCAGCAGGTTCGCGTCCATCGAATACGGCGATTTGGCGCCGCGCTTCATTTCGACCGGAATGCCGTGCTGTTCGGCGTAGGCCAGCAGCTTTTCCCGCGAGAGCAAATCCCACTCCCGCCACGGGGCGATGATCTTGATATCGGGCTTCAGGGCATACGCGCCCAGCTCGAAGCGCACCTGATCGTTGCCCTTGCCGGTCGCGCCGTGCGAGACCGCATCCGCGCCGGTCTGCACCGCAATTTCGATCTGGCGCTTGGCGATCAGCGGCCGGGCGATGGAGGTGCCGAGCAGATATTCCCCTTCGTAGATGGCGTTGGCCCGGAACATGGGGAACACGAAATCGCGCACGAACTCCTCGCGCAGGTCTTCGATGAAGATATTTTCCGGCTTGATGCCGAATTTCAGCGCTTTCCCCCGCGCCGGTTCCAGCTCCTCGCCCTGGCCCAGATCGGCGGTGAAGGTCACGATCTCGCAGTGGTACACGTCCTGCAACCATTTCAGGATGACCGAGGTATCCAGGCCGCCCGAATAGGCCAGCACGACTTTTTTGACATCAGACATAACATTCCCCATGCGCGAATAACGGTTCATAGCTCACATATATCAAAAGCGGCCCGGATCATCCCGCCGATCCAGGCCGCCGTAAACCGTTAGCTTAAGGGTTTAAGTTGAAGGGTCAAGGCGAAAGCATAAATTCAGGCCCGCCGCAAATGACCCTTTTTGTTGAACACCCCTGCCCGCTCCATTACAGTCAGGTCAGCTATACCACAACGGGAGAGAGCGATCGTGACGGCCCTTCCTGAAATCACCAGTTGTGAAAGTTGTAACGCCTCAGTACGAGTCAAATGGATGGAAGAAGAAATTTGTCCGGGGGGTTTCTTCGGTATCGCCGCCTGCGAAAAATGCGGTTTTGTGCGGCTGGCGGTGGCGGCGGAGAACGCCGAGGATTTGGAGCGGTGCCGGTCTATGGTGCGGTTCGCCTTCGGGGCCGATAGTGTCGTGCTGTATGCGGATGAAAAGTAAACCGCTCTTTAGCGGCCGATGTAAGCCGGCGTCCGTTTATCGAGAAAAGCCCGCGTCCCGATCCTGAAATCCTCGCTGGCGGCCACCAGTCCGAAATAATCCGCGCCCAGCATGGCAGATTCTTCCAGCGACAGATTTAAGCCCCGATGCAGCGCTTCCCAGGTCAGCCGCACTGCCGTAGGTGATTGCGCCAGAATATCGCGGGCCAGCGCTTCCGTCGTGGCCAATAAGTCAGCCGCTGCCACCACCTCGCTCACCAGCCCGATTCGCAGCGCCTCCTCGGCATCCACGATCCGGCCCCGCACCAACAATTCGGCGGCGCGACCACGCCCGACCAGACGCGGCAGGCGGGTGGTTCCACCAAAGCCAGCGACCGCGCCAATTTTGACTTCAGGATGACCGAAGCGGGCGGTGCTGACCGCGACCCGCAGCCAGCAGGATTCGGCCAATTCCAAACCGCCGCCGAGCGCATAACCGTTGATGGCGGCGATCACCGGTTTACCCAGCGTTTCAATCTGCTGGTTGACCGCGATCCCCTGCTGTGCAAATTCCCGCACGGCCAGCGGCGATGCCTGATGCAAATAGGCGATGTCAGCCCCGGCGCAAAAGGCTTTCTCGCCGCTGCCGGTGATGATGACGGCTTTCACCGCCTCATCCGCCTGAATCTGCGTAAGCCGCATGGCCAACTGTTGCAACAGCTCCTGATTTAAGGCATTCAGCGCCGCCGGACGGTTGAGAGTAAGCCAGGCGATGCCAGCGGTTTGTTGATACAGCACAGGATCGGTCGAGGACATAAGCGCTCCGGGTCAATGTGGCCAGTGGAAAGGGGATGAAACCGCAGCCAGCTTAGCGTTTTGCCCCGCGCTGAATGATGAGAAATCGGCCGATTCCCATGCGCCGCACGCATGTCAAACGCCCGCCGCCGCCGTCGCGCGCGCCGCCGCCAGAATCCACTCGCCGACCTTGCGGACGTCATCGCGCGGCTCAGCGTCGGCCCAGAGCAGCCAATAAGAAAACCCGGTATCCGCCAGCCGGTGCGGCGCGGTGAGAACCTGCAAGCGCCCTTGCGCCAACAGGGGTTGAATCAATTCCAGGCGGCCGATGGCGATCCCCTGACCACTGGCCGCCGCCTGCATCAATTGATCATATTGGTTAAAGCGTTGCATACCACGCGGCCTGGGGTTTTCCCAACCCATCGCCCGTAGCCATTCGCTCCATTGCAAGCCGGGCAGGCGCGGTTCGTCGTATTCCAACAAATATTCACCCGTCAGATCGGCGGCCGAACGCAGGTGCTGCTTGCCGAGCGCGGGATGCGCCACGGGAACCACGGTTTCCCCAAACAACCAAATCGCCCCTTCCGGCGCGGCGGCGCGCGAACAGTAGCGAATGGCCAGATCGATACTTTCGGCGTTGAGATCGAGTAAGCGATTGTCGGCGGCGAGGCGAATTTCGATGCCGGGATGCGTCTGCTGAAACGCGGTCAGACGCGGTAACAGCCACAACCCGGCCACGCCGACGCTGGCGGTGATAGTGACCGGCTGTCGCCGCCCGCGCCCGACGCTGAGCGCTCCCAACACCTCCTGCAACTGGTGGACGATGCCATCGGCGCAGCGGTAGAGACGTTCACCGGCGGGGGTGAAGGCAATGGCGCGATGGCCACGCACCAGCAGCTTGACCCCCAGCGCTTCTTCCAACGCCTTGATTTGCCGACTGACCGCCGATTGGGTCAGGCACAGATCATCCGCCGCCTGGGTGATGCTCATGCGCCGCCCGACCGCGACGAAACCGCGCAGCAAATCCAGCGAGGGCAGACGCGCCAGCGGTAACGGCATCTTAGCTACTCTCGCGAGAGTGTTTGCCACACATTGCCGGGGACGACCAGCCGACCATCACGCTTCGCCTTCCCAATAATCGACCGCATCCGCGCAACGGCCGATGTGGGAGAAGGTCCGTAGCGCCTTATCCCCGCCCGGTGCCGCACCCGCCATAACGAAAAATTTGCCGGAATCGGGATACAGGCCGATGTCCGGCTGTTCCATGGTCGAGATACACCAATAGCTGAGCGGCTGCGTGGAACGGTTGATGACTTCGTGCGCGGCTTCCATCCCACCCGGCGGCAAGGCCACCACATCGCCCGCCCGCAGCGGCTGCTCGCCGTCACTGAGCCTCAGAATGCCTTCGCCCGCAATCACGATGATCATTTCTTCGTTGACTACATGGGCATGAAATGGCCAGGCGCTTTTGCCGGGCGGCACCACGGTCAACCGACAACCGAGCTTGCGCGCGTCGGTGCGGGGTCCGATCTGGGCCATGTCCGCCGCGAACCGCTCGCCGTGGCGCTGGGTCTGTAATTCCCGCTCCAAATCCACCTTATTGATGATCCGCTGCATTTCAATCTCTCCGGTTGAGTGGATGAGGCATTGATTTAAAACCAACCCGCAGTCATGCACAAACGAACAATTAGCCGGGTTCACATGCGTGGGGCGCATGTCAGCATGAAAACATTGCGGTTGAGCGCACCGACTCCGGCGCCGTTCAATGGCGCGAGCAACGCTTGTTCTCAACCCTGGCCGCAGTCCCAGCCCACGGAGAGATCACCATGATCCAGACTGAAACCCCGTTCAAGCTGTACGCCGATCCGCGTTCGGGCAACTGCTTCAAAGTCTGGTTGCTGCTGGGCTTGCTGGAGCTGCCCTTTCAGTGGGTCTCGGTCGATATTCTCAAGCGGGAAAGCCACACCCGCGAATTTCTGGCGATGAACCCGCAAGGGATGGTGCCGGTCTTGCAGTTGGATTCCGGCGCGGCGCTGGCCGAATCAAACGCGATTCTTTGCTATCTCGCGCAACGGAGTCTTTGTCTGTGGCCGCACGAGCCGTTAAGCCAGGCGACAGTATTGCAATGGCTGTTCTTCGAGCAGAACAACCATGAACCCTATCTGGCGGGGGTGCAATTCATGACCCGTTATCTGGGCCGCTCACTGGACGACCCGGATATTATGGAACGTATTAAACGCGGTTATCGGGCGCTTTCGGTAATGGAGCAACGGCTGGCGAAACACGCTTATCTGGCGGGTGAGACCCTGACGATTGCCGATATTGCCCTGTACGCCTACACCCACACCGCGCCCGATGCGGGCTTCGATCTGGGGCGATTTCCCGGCGTTCGCGCCTGGCTGGCGCGGCTGGAAGCGCGGCCCCGCTGGCTGACGATGGCGGCGCTGGCGGCCTCTCACGGCTCCCTGTTGCACTGGAGCCAGCGCGTATTGCATGGCGTATGATTTCTGCCATTCCGTCAATACCAGATGCTTCCCATCAATCCTTGAAGGAAAAAACCCATGAACCAAACCTCTGTTCATATCGTCGCCCGCGTCACCGCCAAGCCGGATCGCGTCGCGGAACTGCGTGCGGTACTTGAAACACTGCTGACGCCAACCCGCCAGGAAGCCGGTTGCCGCCGCTACATCCTGCTGCAAAATCAGCAGGAGCCGACCGGTTTCACCTTCGTTGAAGAATGGGTCGATGCCGCCGCCATCGACAACCACATGAAATCCGCTCACCTGCAACAGGCGTTTGCGCAAGCGGCCGGATTGCTGGCCGCCCGACCGGATATTCAACGCTATGATTTAATCGGCTAGCCTGAGATCGAAAACCGCAGGTCGCTGATAGGCGTATCCCGCTACAATACATGCGGAATACGCCATATCACTCTGCGGATTAGCTGTTCGGTATCAAACTCATCGCCAGCGTGTAGTGGCACCGTTTCGTAGAGACTTTGATCATGCCATGACCACCCGCTGGAACCCGCTTTCGCCTTCGCAATTTCCCTGGGAGCAGGACGCGCTCGATTTCATCCGGCAGGCGCTGCCGGATCGGGAACCGTTCCGGGCCTACAGCAATTTCGAGTTCATCGCCGACGACGGCAGCCCCAACGAAGTCGATGTGCTGGTGATCGCTCGCTACGGCCTGTTTCTGGTGGAGATCAAAAGTCGTCCCGGCGAAGTCGGCGGCGATACCCACACCTGGATTTGGCGCGATGGCAGCCGGACCTATTTCGATGACAATCCGCTCTTATTGGCCAATCGTAAGGCGAAAAAACTGGCGTCGCTGCTGGGCAGGCAAACCGCCCTCAAGAAACAGCGCGCGCCCTACATTCAACCGCTGATCTTCCTGTCCGATCCCGCCCAGCGCTGCAAATTGACCGGGCCGGCGCGCGCCAACGTGCATCTGCGGGCCGATCTGGCCGACCGGCTGTTTGCCGAAACCACCCCGTTTGCCAGCGCGCAGCCGATCAACCGGGAATGGGCCGCCGCCATTCACCGGGCGCTGGAGGCCGTCGGCATCCGTCCGCCACAGCGCAGTCGGCGGGTTGGTGACTACGAACTGGAAACGGTGCTGGCCGAGACCGATTTCTATCAGGACTGGCTGGCCCATCACGTTTCCCTCACCCACATACGGCGGCGGGTGCGGCTGTACACCGCCCACCGCACCCTGAGCCAGGAACAGCGCCGCTGGCTGGTCGATGCCGCACGGCGTGAATTCGAGTTGCTCGAAGGCATCCGCCATCCCGGCATTCTGCGGGCGGCGGATTTTATCGACAGCGAACACGGCCCGGCGCTGGTGTTCGATTACGATGAGCAGTTGCAGCGACTCGACCGTTTTATGCACGCCCAGGGTGATCGCCTCGATGTGTGGCAACGCTTGAAGCTGGTGCGGGCGATTGCCGAAACCCTGGATGCCGCCCATCGCCACCGGCTGTATCATCGCGGACTTTCCCCGCAAACCATCCTGCTGCGCCCCCAGTCCAGCGCCTTCGAGGTCACACTATTCGATTGGCAGATTGCCACCCGGCGACTGGACAGCGAGCAGGAAACCACCGGGCTGCTTCCGGCCGAATTGGTGGCCGAACGCGATGCGCGGGCACCGTATCTGGCCCCGGAAGCGCGAATTGCCCCGCGTCCCGATCCGATCAAGCTGGATGTGTTTGCGCTCGGTGCGATTGCCTATTTCGTATTGACCGGCCAACCGCCCGCCAGCGATGGCGACGATCTGGCGGCCCGCTGCGAACAAGGCCCCGGCTTGCTGTTGTCGGCGGCGCTCAACGGCTGCCTGAGCGAAGTGGAAGAACTGGTGCAGTTCGCCACCTGGCCAGCGGCGGACGACCGTTTAGCCGCCGTTACCGAATTTCTGGCGGCGCTCGATAAAGCCGAGGAGGCGCTGGAAGAGGCGCTGACCGCGCCGCCCGCGCCGCTGGTTTCGCCACTGGAGGCCAATGCCGGCCATGAATTGGCCGGTTTTGAAGTGATCCGGCGTTTGGGCAAGGGCGGCACCAGTCTAGCGCTGGCGGTGCGGCGCAAAACTGCGGGCGAGCCACGGCATGGCGTGCTCAAGATCGCGCTGCAAGCCGATTACAACGAGCGGCTGCGACGGGAAGCGGACGCGCTGGCCCGTCTGCAACCGCACCATCATATCGTGCAATGTCACCAGCGCCTCGACATTGCCGGGCTGGCGGCGCTGTTTCTGTCATCGGCGGGCGAGGAGACGCTGGCCGAGCGGTTGCGACAGGAGGGCCGCCTGGGGCTGGATTTGCTGCAACGCTTCGGTGAGGAATTGCTGGCGGTGGTGGATTATCTGGAGCAGGAAGGCGTGCCGCACCGCGATATTAAACCGGACAATATCGGCATCCGGCCGGGTGCGGGCAAGCGGCTGACCCTGACCTTGTTCGATTTTTCGCTGGCGGGGATTGCGGCGAACGATTTGAGCGCTGGCACCCGCAGCTATCTCGACCCGTTTTTGCGCAAGCGTGGCCGGTGGGACGGTTACGCCGAGCGCTACGCCTGTGCGCTGACCTTGCATGAAATGGCGACCGGGGCCTTGCCGGTCTGGGGTGATGGCAGCGCCGATCCGGCGACGCTGAAAAGCGAAATCACCCTGGATTCCGAACGCTTCGACGCCGTCATCCGCCAACCAGCGCTGGCGTTCTTCAGCAAGGCACTGGCGCGTGATCACCGCCATCGATTCGACAACGCCGCCCAGATGCTCCACGCCTGGCGGCAGGTGTTCACCGATGTGGGGCGACCCATCACCACCCACCCCCCGCAAACCCAACTGGCGCTGGTGGATGCGACCGGCGAACCGATCTCCGGGTTGCCGCCCCGCCTGACCCCGGACACGCCGCTGGAATTCCTGGCGCTCGACGCCCGCCATCTGGAATTGATCGACGAAAAAATTGGCCGTGAGCAACTGGCCACCGCCGGTGATTTGGCCAATTTTCCCCGGAATCGGCTGTATCGTCATCGCGGCATCGCTTTGGCGGTCGCCCGCGAACTGCATCAAATCGCCGACAAGCTGCGCCAGCAATTCGGTGGTAGTCCGGCCAGAGACGAAGCGACCGCCGATAGCCCGTTTGCCCGCTTGTCGGTGGATGCGGCCGTGGCGTTGCTGACGCCGAAGAAAAGCGATGAGGCCCGCTGGCAGGCGCTGCGTCGCTGGCTGGGCTTGCTGGAGGAGGATGGGGCGACGCTGGCGGCAGCGGACGGGCAGGCGTTATTGGAGCGGATCAGCCGCCAACCGGAAATCACCCATCTGCGGGAAGACGTGGCGCTGGTGCTGAGCGGTCTGGGCGGCATCGCCACGGTGGAGGAAATCGCTCAGGCGCTTCTGGCGCGACGGGGCAGTGTGCGCACCGGCGAAACCCGTCAGCGGGAGGCGCTGGCGCTGAGTCGGGCGGTGCTGGCCGCCGAACAGCTCCGGCAAACCGCCCGCTGGCAGATCGTGGCGCGGCACGGGGTGATCCGGCCTTCGCTCGACGCGCCGCACCGCGATGATTTGGTGGTGGCGCTGGTGACGCTGGCGGCGGGTGACGCCGGTTCCCAAACGGCGCTGAATCGACCGGAAGCCCGCGCCCATTACGCGACGCTGTTGGGTGAGGCGGCGGATCGCCTGGCTGATCTCGACCCGCTGCCTTCGCCGCAACAGGTGGCGGAGGTGTTGGCGCGTCTCGAACCGCCGGATGGCGTCAGCCTGACTCTGGAGCGGGCGATTCGCTTGGCGGCGGCCTGTGCGCGGCGGGCGGCGCTGTCGTCGCGGCTGGAATTTTATCCCGGTGGCCTGTCGGCGGCGCGGGCGGTCAAGCTGGCGGCCAGTTCCCTGATCGGCCTGCCGCAATTCGATTTGGAGACCTTGCGACGGCGGATTTATGCCCGTTATCCCAAGGCCGCGCCGTTGCCGTCCCCGACCGAACTGGAACGCCTGCTCCAGGAGGCGGGCTTGCAGGTGGTTTGGGAGAGCACTCGCCGGGCGTTTGTGGTGCGCTTCCCGGACGGGCTGCGGGCCGGAACCAGCCAGAGCGTGAGCTTCACCACCACCGGCCGCCAACGCCTGGCGACCGACCCGGAAACCGAGGCGGCTTTGCAGCTTGAGCGGCGGATTCAACGCGCTTTGCAGGCGGGGAAATTGCTGACGCTTTCGGTGGATTTGCGCGATTTGGCCCATGCCCAGCGCGAATTGAGCCAGCGTTTTTCGTTGCCGGTGATTGATTTCGATGAGGTGGTTTTGCGCCAGCTTGAGGCGCAAGCCCGCGCCTGGGAGGTGGATTGGTCGGTGTTGCTGGCGGCGGATGCCGCGCCGGCCGGTTCGGTGGATGCCCAGAATTTTGCGACGGTGCTGCATGAAGTATGGCCGAAGGTCGAGGCGGAACTGTTGCAGGGCGAGCAACCGGCATTGTTGGTGAATCTGGGGTTGGTGGCGCGTTGGCGGCGGATGGAGTTGTTCGCCACCTTGGCGGATGCTTGTCTGCACCGTCAGCGCCCGCCGTTGATCGTGTTGATGGCCAGTCGTTTAACGCCTGACAATTGCCCGATGCTGGACGGCCAGGCGGTGCCGGTGGCGATCAATACCACCGATTACGGCTGGATTCCGCGTGCCTGGCTGGAAAACGCGCATGGTGCGCTGGCCCGGTCTTGACGGCTGGCTCATGGCGTTTCACCGACATCGGTCAGGACTGCCTCGATAATCGTGGTGCCGATGTAATAACCGGCTGGTCGTAACCGTTCGAGCACCGGACGGGCGGCGGGAATTAACCCGCGCAATTTAGCCAATCCAATCACGGCGGCTGTACCAATGATTGACACGCCTTGCGCCCGCGCTTCCGCACGACCGGCGCGGTCGTCAATAACCAATAGGCACCCTGGTGATTGCAGGGCTGCCGCAATGGAACTGCGCTCGCCCGGCCCAAGCCCAGGATTCAGCGGTTGCCAAGCGATGGTTGGCGCATCGATACACCGCACCCAGCCGGCGGCAAACGCGGCGGCGAGATCGGCTTTACCTGGGTAATCCGCTTTCGGTAGCGCCTCGGCCTGGACTTCGAGCGTGACGCAGACCTGATCGAATACGCCATGCAAGAGTTCGAGTTCTCCGATGCGGGATAGCGCGATCAGCGGCCCGGCGTCAGCGATGATGAGGTCTGATCGAGCCATTGTCGGGCGGTGCGCATATCGTCGTGGGCTTCGGGGGCATTGCCGGTAAGCGGGATGCCGAGACTCGATAGCAGCGCGAGCATGTCAGGCAACGGCTTATCGGCCATTCGTGCGGCAAAGCCCGCAGTGATGGCCCCGTTCCGAAACAGTGAGACCGCCAGCGCCACGCGCACGGCGTCAGGATCGGGCAAGCCCAGCTTTTCCAGGCTGACCAACACGGCTTCGGGATGATCGCGGTTCATGACCACCACCATATCGTCTTCCCTGGCTCCCCGTAATGCGGTGGAAGGGTTACTTTTGAGCTGGCGGATATTGACGACCTGCATGATGTTCTCCTTTAATGTAGGAACATTATAAGACGAAAGAGTGGATCTCTCTATGCTTGACCGCCTCAAGCTACTTGCCGGCCTCAAGCCCCTGGTTCGCGCCCTGGAAGCCGATTTGCGCGATGGTTTCAAGAAAGCGGGGGATTATCGGCAACGCTTGCAAACCGATTGGGAGGCGGCGCGGGCGGCGGGTCGTACCGCCGAAGCCCTGGAAATCTGGGCCGAGGCGCAGTTTACCCAGTCGGCGGTGGCGTGGGTTTTGGCCTGTTTGTTCGTGCGCTTTTGCGAGGATAACGGTTTGTTGGATGCGCCGCTGATCGCTGGAACCGATGATCTGGGGCCATCGGCGGCGATGCGGCAGGAAGCGTTTTACCTGAAAAATCCCACCGCGTCGGATAACGATTATCTGCGCGACGTGTTCGCCACCGCCGCTCAATATCCCGGTCTGGATGATGTGCTTCGCGTTCAGCACAGTTTGCTGGATGCGCCGGTCTCCGCTGATTCAGGCAAGCAATTGGTGCGTTTTTTTCGAGCGACTAACCCGGACAGAGGCACGCTAATTTTCAGTTTTTTTGATGCTGGTTTAAACACTCGCTTTCTTAGTAATTTTCCGACTGATCGAAAAGAGTGGAGCAGCCGCTTTTTAGGCGACTTGTATCAAGATTTATCCCAAGAAGCGCGTGAGCGCTTTGCGCTGTTGCAGACGCCGGAGTTTGTCGAGTCCTTCATTCTGGATCGAACGCTGAAGCCAGCACTCGATAGTTACGTGCTGGACGATGTGGATGTGATTGATCCCACTTGCGGATCGGGGCACTTCCTGTTGGGCGCGTTCGAGCGGCTGGCCCCGCTGTGGCTGCGCCAGCAACCAGATAGCGTGAACGTGGCTTTGCAAGCGGCGCTTGACCGCATCAGGGGCATTGACCTCAATCCGTTTTCAGTGGCCATTACCCGGTTTCGGCTGCTGATCGCCGCGATCAAGTGGGGACAAGTGCACACGCTGCGGCTGGCCCCAACGTTTCATTTTCATATCGAAATCGGTGACAGCTTGCTGCATGGTTTCGATCAGAAGGACTATCTACGCGGTCAATCAACACTCGATCTGGATACACCGCAGGAGAATTTGGAGGGAGATCATGTCTATGGCCATGCTTACGCCACGGAGAATTTTGAAGCGGTTAACGAGATTCTGGCTCGCAAGTACACGGTGGTGGTGGGCAATCCGCCGTACATTACGGTGAAGGATGCGGCGATTTCCAAGCTTTATCGTGACCGATTCAGCAGTTGCAGCGGAAAATATGCGCTGGTTGCGCCGTTTTGCGAGCGATTCTGGGCGTTGGCCAAGCCTTCCGATCACACCCAGCGCGGAGGTTTTGTTGGCTTGATTGTCGCTAATTCCTTCATGAAGCGGGAATTTGGCAAGAAGCTGGTCGAGGCATTTTTTCCCAAAATCGACCTGACCCACCTCATTGACACATCGGGCGCGTACATCCCTGGCCACGGTACGCCGACGGTGATTTTGTTCGGGCGCAACCGTCAGCCAATGAATTCCACGGTGCGGGCCGTCATGGGCATCAAAGGCGAACCGGCAACGCCCACCGACCCCGCTCAAGGCATTGTCTGGCAAGCGATTCTAAATCAGATGGATCTGCGGGATTCCGAATCGGAATGGGTCAGCGTGGCGGATATTCCACGAGCAACGCTGGCAAAACATCCGTGGAGTATCGGCGGGGGTGGGGCGGCGGAGTTGAAGGAGACGATTGAGGCTGCCGCCGATCAGGTTTTAATGAACATCGCTGAATCCATCGGCATCACATCGTTCACACTCGAAGATAACGTTTACGTTCAAGACAGCGTTTTTTGGCAACGCCGTGATGTGCCTCCTCAAATACTGCGCGCCTTAGTCGTTGGTGATGAAATCCGCGATTGGTTCGGCAGCTACAGCGCAGTGGCTATATTTCCTTATGATGCTGGCTATAACCCTATTGCGCTGGATTCTGAACAAACCGCATACCGCTTTATGTGGACGTATCGGACTGGGCTTAGCAATAGCAAGATGTTTGGCGGCCAAACAAAAGTGGAATCAGGCTTACAATGGTTTGAATACGGCAGGCTGACAGCAAGCAAACTTCGCACTCCATTAACCATCACCTTCGCCTTCGTCGCTACTCACAACCATTTTGTGTTGGATCGAGGCGGTAAGGTTTTCAAGCAATCCGCACCTGTCATCAAATTGCCTGCCGATGCCACCGAAGACGACCATCTTGGCTTGTTGGGATTACTGAATTCATCAACGGCTTGTTTCTGGCTCAAGCAGGTCTGCTTTCCGAAGGATCGCAAAAGCGGTTGGGATGAACGATCTGAATACGATGCTTCCAAAGCCAGCCAATTCCCCCTTCCCGAACACCGCCCCCTCGCTCTCGCCCGCACCCTCGACGACCTCGCCCGCCAACGCGCCGCGCATCTTCCCGCCGCTCTGTTCGCCCAAACCGTACCCACCCGCACCGAACTGGACGCCGCCCGCGCCGCCGCCGAATCCTTCCGCAACCGCATGATCGCCTGGCAGGAAGAACTGGATTGGCAGGTTTATCCGTGGTACGGCGTCTGGGACGAAACCCTCTGCCACGACGGCGAACCGCCGGAAATCCGCTTCGGCGAACGGGCGTTTGAAATCGTACTGGCCCAGCAATGCGCCGCTGGCAAAACCGCGACTACCTGGTTCGAGCGCCACAACGCGCAACCCGTCACCGCCGTTCCCGCGCACTGGCCCGCCGCTTATCAGGCAGTGGTCGAGCGCCGCATCGACGCCATTCGCCGTTCCCGCGATCTCGCCCTGATCGAACGGCCCGAATGCAAACGCCGCTGGTCGCAAACCGACTGGAACACGCTGGAACGCGCCGCGCTGGAAAACTGGCTGCTCGACCGGCTGGAAGCCGCCGACCTCTGGCCGCGTGATGCCCACCCCGCCCCCAAATTGCGCTCGGCCCGCGAACTGGCGGACGCTGTGGCGGGCGATGAAAACGCCCGGCGGGCGCTGGACTTATACGCCGGTAGCGGCAGCGACGCTCACGCCACCGTTATCGCCCTGGTTCAACAGGCCAGCGTCCCCTACCTGGACGCCCTGCGCTACAGCGACAGCGGCTTGCGCAAGCGGGCGATCTGGCAACAGGTTTGGGATTTGCAGCGGCGCGAAGACGCCATTGACGCCGCCGCCACCCAAGAATTGGCCGGTCAGCCTGCCGCCGCCATCCAGCAGGAACAAGCCGCCCGCAAGGCCGCGGCCATCGGCGCCATCCCGGTTCCACCCAAATACAAACCGGAAGACTTCCGCGATGGCGGCTATTGGAAACTGCGCGGCGCGTTGGACGTACCCAAAGAACGCTTTGTCCGCTTTCCCGGCCTGGAACGCGCCAGCGACGCCAACAGCCCGATGCTGCTGTGGGCGGGCTACGACGCCAAAGCACGGGCGCTGGCGCTAGCCGGCACTCTCTACGAACTCCTGCACCGCGAAGGCGCGGACACCGCCCGTTTCACGCCCCTGCTGGCCGGTCTGGACGAAACCCTGCCGTGGGTGCAGCAATGGCATCCCGAAATCGACGACGACCTTGGCATGAGCACCGGCGATTATCTGCAAGGGCTGCTCGATAGCCAATTGGCCCAACACGGCCTGACCGTGACCGACCTCCGCCACTGGCGACCGCCCGCACCCGTGGGCCGGAAAAGGCGCTGACCGTGCTGATGGCCTGGTGCTATCATGCCGCATGACTTGGAGCGGTGGAGGGTGTAGCAATGGCGGCAATCGTCAAAACCGTCGGGCAAAGCGGGCAAATCGCGCTGGGCAAAGCCTACGCCGGTCGGCATGTGCTGGTCGATGAACTGGAACCGGGCGTCTGGCTGGTCAAACTGGGGGAATTTATTCCCGACAATGAACGGTGGCTGCACACGCCGGAGGCCAAGGCCGATCTCGACGAAGCGGTGGCCTGGGCCGAAACTCACCCGGCGGCGGCCACCGACCTCGACGCACTCGAAAGCCGCCTGCCATGAAGCGGGCTGCGGAAGATGCCGATACCATTCGGCTCGATCTGAACAACCCCGTGTTTCAACGGCAGCTTTTCGCTCTGGAAAAGGCGCAACAGACCAGCGTACTGGCGACCTTGCGCAAACTGCTTGATCTGCGCTGGCCGCAACTCTACCGGGATGCAGGCTTGAAGTGGGAAGCGATCCATTCCCGCACCGGGCCGGGCGGGCAGCGACTCTATAGCCTGCGCATCAGCCACGGATTTCGAGCCGTCGCCTATCGTGATGCTGGCGGCTGGCTGCGCCTGCTGTCCTTGCATCCCGATCACGATTCGGCGTATCGCTAACACACAACGCGGCTGACGCGGCCCGGTCAAAGGAAAACCACCCCATGCCCACCCTCCGCGACATTTTCGACCTGCCTGAACACGTCGGCGCGGGCGATTTCGTGCTGAAACTCACGGATGGCCTCAACGTCCCGGCGGAAACCGTCCGCCAGTACGTCGTCACCCCGCAACTGCTGAAATGCTTCGATCAGGCCCTTGGCGTGGTCAAAAGCGCCCTCGACGCCCGCACCAGCAAGGGCGCCTATCTGCACGGCAGCTTCGGTTCCGGCAAAAGCCATTTCATGGCCATGCTGTCGCTGCTGCTGCGCAACGACCCGACCGCTCGCGGCAAACCCGAACTGGCGGCGGTGGTGTCCAAACACAACGCCTGGACGCGGGATAAAAAATTTCTGGTCGTTCCGTATCACCTGCAAGGCGCACAATCGCTGGAAGCGGCGCTGTTCGGCGGTTACGCCCAGTATGTCGCCACACGGCATCCCACCGCGCCGACGCCGGGTTTCTACCAGCGGGAGGGCATTTTCGCCGATGCGCAAACGCTGCGGGCGCGGATGGGCGATGAGGCGTTTTTGCAAGCACTCAACGACGCCGATGGCGACCCGCAACCGACCGGCTCCAAACCGACCGGCTCCAAATGGGGCCAGCTTGCCCACCAATGGACGGCGGCGCGCTTCGAGGCGGGACTGGTCGCGCCCCCCGGCAGCAGCGACCGCTTCCGGCTGGTCGATGCGCTGACTCGCGCCTTCTTCACCACCCAAAAGCAGCTATCCGCTTCCGAGCAGGAACTCTACACCTCGCTCGACGATGGCCTGTCCGCCATGTCGCACCACGCCCAGCAGTTGGGCTATGACGGCATCGTGCTGTTTCTGGATGAATTTATCCTGTGGCTGGCCAGCCGGGCGGCGGATACCGCCTGGATTGCCCGCGAAGGCCAGAAAGTCGCCAAACTGGTGGAATCGGGCAACGCCGACCGACCGGTGCCCATCATCAGCTTCATGGCCCGCCAGCGTGATTTGCGCGAACTGGTCGGCCAGCATTTGCCGGGCGTGGAGCAACTGTCCTTTGCCGACACCCTGCAATGGTGGGAAGCCCGCTTCGACCGGGTGAATCTGGAAGATCGCAACCTGCCGGAAATCGCCAAAAAACGGCTGTTGCGGCCGCGTGGCCCCGCTGAAGAGCAACACCTGAAAAGCGCGATTGACAAGCTGCTCGGCCAGCAGCCGGAAGTGGTGCAAACCCTGCTCACCCGCGAAGGCGACCAGCAGATGTTGCGCGATCTGTATCCCTTCACCCCGGCGCTGGTGCAAACCCTGATCGCGGTGTCCTCGCTGCTGCAACGCGAACGCACCGCCCTGAAGTTGATGCTGCAAATGCTGGTGGAGCGGGCGGATCGCCTGGAAATCGGCGAGGTGATTCCGGTGGGCGATTTGTTCGACGTGATCGCCAGCGGTGACGAACCGTTCACCCACGGCATCAAGTTATTCTTCGAGCAGGCCCGGCAATTGTGGCGACGCCGCTTGCTGCCGCTGCTGGAAGATCAGCACGGCATCACCTGGAGCGAGGCCGAAGCCGGAGCAAGCGACCCGAAAAAAGCCGCCGCCCTGCGCAATGACGCCCGCCTGCTCAAAACCCTGGTGCTGGCCTCGCTCGCCCCCGAAGTGGAAGCGCTGAAACACCTCACCCCCACCAAACTGGCCGCGCTGAACCACGGCACCATCCGCACGCCAGTGCCCGGCAGCGAAGGCATCGCGGTGTTGACCAAGCTCAAGCGCTGGGCCGGTCAGGCCGGTGAAATCAAAATCGCCGACGATTCGCCCAATCCGAGCGTGGCGCTGGAAATCGCTCAGGTGGATACCGACACCATTCTGGCCAACGCGCTGTCCTTCGACACTCAGGGCAACCGGCAAGCCGAAGTCCGGCAACTGCTTCTGGAAGGGCTGGAGTTGACCGAAGTGGTGTCCAGCCTGCTGCCGCCGGAACTGGATCTCGTTTGGCGCGGTTCGCGGCGCAAGGCGGAAATCCTGTTCGGCAACGTCCGCGAACAGTCCTTCGATACCCTGAAAGGCCGGGAAGGCATCTGGCGGATTCTGGTGGATTTTCCCTTCGATCAGCCTCCGCACGGCCCCCAGGACGATGTGGCCAGGCTCAACAGCTTTCTCGATGAAGGCCATATCGGCCGTTCGTTGGTCTGGCTGCCGTCGTTTCTGTCGCCCAATGCGCAGGATCAATTGGGCCGGTTGGTGGTGCTGCAATTCGTGTTGCGCGGCAGTCATCTCGATCAATACGCCGCGCACCTGTCGCAGGTGGATCGGGAACAGGCCCGGATGCTGTTGACTAATCAGCGCGACCAACTGCGCCAGTTCATGCGCAATGCGCTGGTCACCGCTTACGGCCTTAACCACCTGGCCGACGAGGCGCTCGATTCCACCCAAACGCTGGAGGAGCATTTTTACCGGCTCGATCCGTCGTTAACGATTCGCCCGCCGGTGGCCGCGACCTTCAAGGACGCCTTCAGCAAACTGCTGGAACAGGCGCTGGATTACGAATTTCCGGCCCATCCGCGCTTCGACCTTGAACCGCGTCCCATCGCCGTCAAACGGCTGGCCGAGGTGCTGGCGCAGGCGGCGCAACAGCCCGGCGGGCGGGTGGAGTTGGAAGCGACGTTGCGCGACGACGCCCGGCGCATCGCCCCGAAGCTGGAACTGGCCGAAGTGGGCGAAGCCGCTTTGCAATTGCGCGATGACTGGTCGCAACACTTCGCCCGTTGTCTGGCGCGGCAGTCCGGCCACGATCCCACCGTCGCCGAACTGCGCCGCTGGCTGGATCAACCCGAACGGCGCGGCCTGCGCGAAGATTTGCAGGATTTGGTGATTCTGACCTGGCTGGCCCGGACCAACCGCTCGCTGTACCGTTTTGGCCAGTTGTTCCGGGGCGGCGTCGGTCAGCTACCGGATGACTGCGAAGCGCGGGAGCAGCCTTTGCCGGACGCCGCCGACTGGGAAAAGGCGGTGACGCTGGGCGGCGAGTTGCTCGATCCGCTGGTGGCGGGGCTGTACCGTTCGGCCCCCGGCTTGGCGCAGTTCGCCCAGGCCGCCCGCAAACGAATCAAGGACAGCGGCCCACTGCTGGCCGCTTATCTGCGGCTCATCGATCAATTGTTGGCGCTGACCCACGCCGAGTCTTTACTGCCGCAGCAAGCGGCGCTGCGCAAAGGTGCGGCGACGCACTTGCGGGACTGGTTCGCCGCGCTGGAAGCCGCGACTGCGGAATTCGATCTGATCACCCTGAGCGCCCGGCTGGATTTGGCAGCCGAGCTACTGGCCGAAGCCAAAGCGGTGTTCGGCGCGCTCCACGAACTGGCCCGCGCTGATTTGCGGCCTTCGTTGATCCAGCATGTGCAGGTCATCGCCGAGGGTGGCGGTGAATTCGCCTCACCCGCCAGCGGCATTCTGGCCTCTCTCGCCCAGGCGGCGTTGCGCTATGAATATGTGGACGGCCTGTTAGCGGCGCTCGCCCGCTTCGAGCAGGAAGCCAACCAATTGCTGGCGGCTATTGCCCGCCGACAAGCGCCGCCCTCGACGGAGGTCGCCGCACACCCGATCCACGTCCCAGTCCAGCCTGGCACAGCACCGGCGCGGTGCATCGACCAGCGGGGTCTGGAAAAAACGGCGGCGCTGGCGGCGCTGGCGGAGGCGCGGGCGCTGCTCGAAAGCCTGAACAATACCGCCCGCGTCGATATGACCATCGTTATTCGGGACGCGGAATGAAGGTTCCAGCCTATCAATTGGCCCTGCAAGCCCAACAGGCGCATCAGGCTGACCCGGCGGCGCGATTTGTTTTGCTGCGGCTGGCCGCCGACGCCTTCGACGGGGCGGCGGTGGACATCGACGCAGAACCCTGGCCGGTGGTCGTCTGCGCGTCGCCGCTGGCGGTGCGCGAGGCGATGCGTCGGTACGCTACTGGCGCCACGCCCGCCGTGCTGCTGTTCGCCGGTACGGAAGAGGATCTCGGTCACGATGTGCTGGCCCGTTGCGCCAAACGGCGGCTGTTCGCCCACGATCTCTGGCAGACCGTGCTGGCGCTGTTTCGCGCCGCTTCGCTCGACCCCCGGCTGACCCGCCAGCGCTGGCTGGCGGAACTGTTGCTGCGCTTTCTGCCAGCGGAGGGTTACTTGCCGGTTCGTTCACTGGCGCTGGATCAGGAGCGGGTCTGGCAAGAGTTGTTTCAGGTGGTGCTGGGCTTTACCGCCTATCCACCGACCGCGCCCGACCTGCTGGCATGGGCCAGCACGCCACGGCTGCGCGAGCGTTTCGAGGCACTGCCGGTTGAAGCGCGGGCAGGGATTGGCGGGCATTTCCAGGAACGTCTGGGCGATGTGGGGGGCGTGGTGCTGGCGGCGATTGCGGCGGGTCAGGCCGATGATCTGCTGGCGGCGGGCCTGCTGTGTGAAGCGCTCGACGACCGCGAGCCGACCTTGACGGCGGCGACCGCCAAAATCACGGCGCGACTGGAAATTTTATTCGGGGGGATTTCGCTATCCGCCCGCACATTGCAACACTGGGCCAGTGCGGCGCGCGATGGGTTCGAGCGGGCCACTGGCAACGACCGCCAGCCGTCGCTCAGCCGTTATGAAGCGCTCGTAACCCGCTTGAAGGCGGAACCGTTGGCGGTACGCGCCCGGTACGGTCAGGCGGCGCTGGCTGAGAAAATCCGCAGTTTCGCCGGGGCGCTCAACGAGTCGGACGGGTCTGCGGCCCGGCGTTGGCTTGCTGGCTTGCTAGCGCATCAGGGGCCGACGCTGGATGAGCGGGTTGTGCTGCGCTGCCAGATGGCGGTGCGGCTGGTCGGCTGGCTGGCGCAGCCGACTGACGCGGCAACGCCCTCGTTGACGGCGCTCGCCACCCGGTATCGCCACGACCTCGCCTGGGTGGACTGGGCGCGGAACGTGCTGCTGGAGGGGGATGATTCGGCGGAACTGGCCGGGGCCTATGCCCGACTTCGGGACTGCGTGCGCCAGCGGCGCGAGGCGTTCGACCGCAGTTTTGCCGAAGCCCTGGCGACGGGCATCCCGGATGGCGTGGCCCTGATCCCCATCGAAGCGGCGCTGGCCCGCGCTGTCGTTCCGGTGGCGGCGGCCAGTCGAATCCTGCTGATCGTGGTGGACGGCATGAGCATTGCCGTGTTTCTGGAACTGCATCAGAGCCTGAAGCAACACGGCTGGTCGCCATGCCAACGGACGCCAGGAACCGGCGCAACGCTGCTGGCCATGCTGCCGTCCACCACCGAAGCCTCACGCACTTCCCTGTTCTGCGGGCGACCGTGCACGGGTTCCGCCGCCACCGAACACGCCGAATTCAAACGCTTTCCGGCGCTGGTTACGCCGTCGGTGGCTGGCAAACCGCCGCTGCTGTTTCACAAAAAGGATTTGCTGGATCGCTCAGGCGTCGCGCTGGCCGATGATCTGCGGGCGGCGCTAAACGATACCCGGCAACGGGTCGTCGCGGTGGTCATCAATGCGGTGGACGATCACCTGATGAAAGCCGATCAGCTCCGGTTGCGCTGGACTATTGCCCAGTTCAAGGGGCTGGATGCCTTATTGGCGGAGGCGCGTTCGTCCGAACGCACGGTGATTTTGAGCAGCGACCACGGCCATCTTCTGGATCAGGATACCGAGTTGCGCGCCTCCAGCCCCAGCACCCGCTGGCGCGAACCGAGCCTGGAGTCCTATCCTGGTGAAATCAAGCTTGGCGGTGCCCGCATCAAAGCGGCCTGTGGTCTGGATGAAGTGGTGCTGGCCTGGAGCGAGCGGCTGCGCTACGCCAGCAAGCGCAACGGCTATCACGGCGGCTGTTCCCCGCAGGAAGCGCTGGTGCCTGTCGCCAGCTATCGGCATGGCCCCAGGATGGATGAGGGCTGGTATGGCAGTGACGAAGCACCACCGATTTGGTGGCGAATTTAGCGGTGTCGATTTGCAATCATTGGGCTACTCTAATGACCGTATGCTGATACGGGCTACACCGCCGAGAAACCCAATAACTCATTGATTTTTAATAATGAAAACCCTGACGCTCACCCGCCCCGACGACTGGCATTTACACGTCCGCGATGGTGCGGCGATGCAATCGGTCGTGCCGCACAGCGCCCGCCAGTTCGCCCGCGCCATCATCATGCCCAATCTGCGCCCGCCGGTGACAACCACCGAGCAGGCGCTGGCCTATCGAACGCGGATTCTGGCCGCCGTGCCGGCGGGATTGGACTTTCAGCCGTTGATGACGCTGTATCTGACCGATAACACGTCACCCGCTGAAATCGACCGGGCCAAGGCATCCGGCCAAGTCGTCGCCTGCAAGCTCTATCCCGCCGGTGCGACCACTCATTCCGACTCTGGCGTGACCGACATGCGGAAAATCTACCCGGCGCTGGCGGCGATGCAGGCGCGGGAATTGCTGTTGCTGGTGCATGGCGAAGTGACTGACCCGGCAGTCGATATTTTCGACCGTGAAGCGGTGTTTATCGAACGGGTGTTGATGCCGGTGGTGCGGGATTTCCCCGCGCTGAAGATCGTGCTGGAGCACATCACGACGCAAGACGCGGCGGACTACGTGCGGCAAGCGCCGACCACGGTTGCCGCCACCATCACCGCCCATCATCTGCTCTACAACCGCAACGCCATCTTCCAGGGTGGCATTCGGCCACATTATTACTGCCTGCCAATCCTGAAACGCGAACGCCACCGGCAAGCGTTGGTACAAGCGGCAACCAGCGGCAACCCCAAATACTTCCTCGGCACCGACAGTGCCCCGCACCCCCAACAGGGCAAGGAAGCGGCGTGCGGTTGCGCGGGGTGCTACACCGCCCATGCCGCGCTGGAACTCTACGCCGAAGCTTTTGATTCGACCGGAGCGCTGGAGCGGCTGGAAGCCTTCGCCAGTTTCCACGGCCCCGATTTCTACGGACTGCCGCGCAACACCGCCACCATCACCCTGCACCGTCAGGCGACAATAGTTCCTGAGCAATTGCCGTTTGGTGAGGATTATCTGGTGCCGCTGCGGGCTGGAGAACACCTAGCCTGGCGCATGGCATAGGCAATTTCAGCCCAGTTCCAGCACATCCCCGTTACCGACAAACAGGTCGGTTTGTGAACCGTTGCGGCCCGTGCCGCGCTGTACCGGCAAACCCAGTTCCAGCATCCTGCTGACTGCCGTGCGCCCGGTGCAGTGGTTGCACGCCAATTTATCGATGCCGTAATCACTCAGGCGGTTGATGATCTGCTCCCGCGCCTCGTCCCAGTCGTCCAGCGGCGCGATATGCAGCCCGCCATAGAGCGCGTGAATCCGCTCGCCACCGACGAAGTTCCTTTGCGCGTAATCGAGCAGATTGAGCACACCAACACAGTGCCGGTGTCGAACCAACCCGTTTCGGAGACACAACGGATTTTTAGCCGTTTCAAAAGACCGATATCGAGTTTGTGTGCAATTGCCATGATAATGATCCCCCTGGGTAGTTCTATAATGAACTCACTAATTCGGTAGGAATAGAGACATCTACCAAGCGTTAAAATAAGGGAGCCACAACCAGCAACAGCAGTAGCAAGACAGGGTTAATATCACTTCAAATCCAAGTTGCTACATGCCTTACATTCAACGGTTATAGCCCAAGGGTGGACACTCCGCCGAGCTATTTTCAACAACACGCTTTTGTTCCGAGGAAGACTATGATCGCAAGAATGGGCAAACTGTGGAGTGCATCACGCTGGCTCAGCGCCTTAATACTGGCGATAGTCATGAGCGAGGGGATTTATGCCGCCGAACCCTCGTGGCAAGAGATCGAAAAAACGGCGCGCGGCCAAACCGTGTACTGGAACGCCTGGGGCGGCGATGAGAAAACCAACGCTTACATCGCTTGGGTCGGTGAGCAGGTGAAAGCCCGTTATGGCATCACCCTTCAGCATGTCAAAGTCGGTGATATCGCCGAAACCGTCTCGCGGATACTGGCCGAAAAATACGCGGGTCGCAACGAAAAAGGCACGGTGGATCTGCTCTGGCTCAACGGGGAGAACTTCCATACCATGAAGGGCAATGGCTTGCTGTTCGGGCCTTTCTCCGAAAAGCTGCCCAATTACCCCCTGGTCGATACCATCACGATCCCCAGCACTACCCTGGATTTCACCGAGCCGGTCGAAGGCATGGAAGTCCCCTGGGGCAAATCCCAACTGGTTTTTATCTACGACACGGCCCAGCTACAAAATCCGCCGAAAACCGTGGCCGAACTGATGGCTTACGCCAAAGCCCATCCTGGCCGCTTCACTTATCCTGAACCGCCCGATGCACTCGGCTCGACCTTTCTCAAGCAGGTCTTGATCGAATTGACCGACCAGCGCGACGCCTTGCAAACACCGGTTGCCGAAACCACGTTCGGCGCGGTGACTGCGCCGCTGTGGGGCTGGCTGGACGAAATTCGCCCCCATCTCTGGCGACAAGGCCAGGCGTTTCCACAAAGCACGCCTGCGCTGCGCCAACTGTTGGCGGATGGTGAAATCGATCTGGCCTTCAGCCTCAATCCCAACGATGCGTCGGCGGAAATTGAAAAGGGGAATCTGCGCAATACCGTGCGCACCTATGTGCTGACGGGCGGCACCATCGCCAACACCCATTTCGTCGCCATTCCCTATAACTCCAGTGCCAAGGAAGGTGCCCAGGTAATCGCTAATTTCCTGCTTTCTCCCGAAGCCCAGACCCGCAAACTGGACCCGACCATCTGGGGCGACCCGACTGTATTGGGGCTTGAAAAGCTGACTCCCGCCGACCGAGAGCAGTTTACCAAGCTAAAACGCGGCATCGCTACACTTAGCCCCGGCGAATTGGGCGCACCGCTGCCTGAACCGCATCCAAGTTGGGTGGAACGACTGGAAACGGCCTGGCGGGCGCGCTATAGCCGCTAGCGTGAGCGGTCTATCACGCCAGCCTGTTGTCTGGCGCATTCTCCTCTTACCGCTCGCCCACGCTCCCGCGTTCACGCTATTTTTGCTGCTGGCCCCGATTGCCGCTGGATTGATCGGCACACTGTTGCCCGCGTTTGGCTGGCTGCCGGTAGTGGGTGCGACTGAATTTTCCCTGGCGCCGTGGCGGGCGCTGCTCGCGGAACCGGGTTTGTGGCATTCGCTGGGATTGACCCTATGGACCGGCTTTGCCACAACTGCACTGTCCTTACTGCTAACACTGAGCTTGCTGGCCACCTGCTATCACAGCCCTTGGCTACACCGTATCCGCCGCTCGTTGGCCCCCCTGCTCGCTATCCCCCATGCGGCGCTGGCGTTCGGCCTGGCATTTCTGATCGCACCTAGCGGCTGGCTTGTGCGCTGGTTATCGCCATGGGCGACTGGCTGGGAGCGGCCACCCGATTTCGCGGGTTTCGGACCCCAAGACCCTTGGGGGATCAGCCTGATTCTGGCCCTGACCCTCAAGGAAGCGCCGTATCTGTTGTTCATGGGGCTAATCGGTTTGGCACAGCTACCGATTGCGGCTTGGTCGGCCATGGCCCGCTCGCTCGGCTATGGCCCCATCGGCACATTTTTGAAAATCATCTTGCCTTCGCTTTACCCGCTATTGCGCTTGCCGGTGTTCGCTGCCCTGACGTTCGCTTTGACGGTGGTCGATATCGCTTTAATCATCGGCCCCAGCACGCCACCGACGTTGGCGGTGCAGGCGCTGCGCTGGTTCAATGATCCCGAGCTAACCCGAAGGCTACCGGCAGCGGCGGCCGTGCTTTTATTGCTTCTGCTGGCTCTGATTTCGGTGGCGACTTGGGAAAGTGCGATGCGACTGTTGGCATACTGGAGCCGACCTTGGTTGATCGGTGGCCGACGCGGTGGCGGGGGAGATTTCGCCAAATGGGCGGCGCTCGGCGGTGGTCATTTGGTGCTGGCGCTAGCAACGCTGAGCGTCTCCGTTATGCTCGTGTGGTCGTTCGCCCGCCGCTGGGCTTTTCCACTGATGTGGCCGGAACAATGGACTCTAGAAAACTGGTACGGCCAAATCGACAATCTGTTGCTAATGACCTGGAACACGATCACCGTCGGCGTGGCGGCAACCGGGCTGGCGCTGCTGTTATCGGTTGCGTGCCTGGAGCATGAAGTCCACCGGCGGGTGACATTTGCCGGGCGCAGTGTATGGCTGCTGTACCTCCCGCTGTTGGTGCCACAAATCGGCTTTCTGTTTGGAATTCAAGTGCTGCTGGTTTGGGGTCATCTCGACGGCGGCTGGCTGGCGTTGGTCTGGACCCATCTTCTATTCGTGCTGCCTTACGTGTTTCTGTCGCTGGCTGACCCTTGGCGCACTTTCGATCCGCGCTACAAGCAAACCGCGCTCGCGTTGGGAACGAGCCGCGCCCGCGCCTTCTGGCGAGTCAAATTACCCATGCTATGCGGTCCGGTGGCGGTCGCGGTGGCGGTAGGGTTCGCGGTCAGCGTCGCCCAATATCTGCCGACGCTATTCGCGGGCGCGGGCCGTTACGCCACGATCACAACCGAAGCGGTAACACTGGCAAGTGGGGCCAACCGGCGGATTATCGGCGTGTATGCAGTGGCGCAAGCCGCACTGCCGTTGTTGGGATTCCTGGCAGCGCTGTGGGTGGCCCGAAAGCGGCAATCATAAAATGACTCCTGATTCCCAAAGACTCATCTTGCAAGGTGTGCATATCCGCCTACAAAACCGGCCCTTGTTCGCACCATTAAATTTGACGATCCATCCCGGCGAAGTGGTGACGGTGATGGGGCCGAGCGGCTGCGGCAAATCGACGCTGCTCAACTACCTCTGCGGTACGCTGCCGCCCGCGTTTCAGGCGGAAGGTTCCGTGCGGCTTGGCGGGCGCGAGCTGGTGGATTTGCCGGTAGAACAACGGCGCATCGGTATCTTATTTCAAGACGCCCTGCTCTTTCCGCATCTCACCGTCGCTGAAAATCTAGCCTTTGGCCTGCAAAGCGGCCTTTCGCGCCAGACTCGGCGCTTTCGGGTCGAATCCGCCTTGCTGGATGCGGGGCTGGAAGGTTTGGGTGGACGCGATCCGACGACGTTATCCGCCGGTCAGGGCGCGCGTGTTGCCCTGATGCGCACCCTGTTGGCAGAACCGGCGGCGCTGCTACTGGATGAACCCTTTTCCAAGCTGGACACCGAGTTGCGGACACGGATGCGAACGTTTGTCTTCGAACACGCCCGCCAACGGCGTCTGCCGACCCTATTGGTTACCCACGACCCCGCTGATGCCACTGATGCGGGTGGCCCCATGATCGAGCTGGATCAAATAGCCTCGGTTAATGCCGCGAACCCGGTGGTAATGCGGGCAAATCCCGAAAATCCCGAAAACGATCCGCGCTCCGTTCCAAATGTCCCCCGTCGCCCATAATCTCTTCCGCCAGTTGCGCGAAATCGGCCGGTTCGTCGGACAGGATATTGTCGTATAGAGTGGGGTCCCAACATTCGATGCGCTGCGCATACGCCAGCAGAATTACGGCGTCGCGGATACCAGCGTAGTCCAGCAGACGGCGCGGCAACAGTAACCGGCCGCCGGTATCCAGTTCCAATTCGGTCGCGCCCCGATGAAAGTAGCGGGCAAAATCGCGATGCTTCTTAACGAAGGGGTTCAGGCGGTCGAGCTGAGCGGTCACGCGCCGCCATTCGGTGAAAGGATACAGCACCAGATGCTGCTCGAAACCGCGATTGACTACAAAGCGGCCCTCGGCTTCGATGGGCAATTGCTTGCGCAAGGCGGCCGGCAGCGCGATTCGCAGTTTAGAATCGAGCTTGCATTCGAACTCGCCAAGGAAACCGCTCATCAATCAATCGCTTGTTTTTGCCGTGATTCGACTCAAAATGTCACGCTAGGTAAAGATTTTTCAAGCTCTTAAAAGCGGCCTAGCGGCAACAATTCCGCTCCCACAAAAAACGCTTGGCACACACCGGTAAATTACGCGCCTGGCGTTGCTTAAAGTCAATTCGATGATCCTATTCATTCTACCGCCAGCCCAACAGTACAATCAGGTTTCCTGCCAGCGGAACCGGATATCCGCCCGCGATTGGGTAGATTCGATCAGTCGGGCGTTTGGCTCATCGGTCTGGGCCACCCAATCGCGGGCTGCTTGAGGCGCGCGGCCAAACTGCTCGTGCCGATCTATCAACCGCTTTAGGCGCAGATGGGAATCGACCTCCACATACCAAACCTCATCAAGCAGAGCGCGCACCTTGGCCCAGTGGCCGCGATCCAGCAACAGATAGTTGCCTTCCGTAATGATCAGCGGCGTATCGGCAGATACTGGGATCGCGCTGGCAATCGGTTCCTCAATTTCCCGACGGAATTCAGGTGCGTAGATCACTTCATCGCGCGATTGCGCTCTCAGTCGCTGCAACAGCGCCACATAGCCGGCGCTGTCAAACGTATCTTCCGCTCCCTTGCGCCCAGCCCGACCTAGACGGACGAGTTCCACGTTGGCCAGATGAAAACCATCCATGGGGACCACCACCGCCCGCTCGCCGAGATGTTCACCCAAAACGTGCGCGAGGGTGGATTTACCGCAGCCCGGTGGCCCAACGATGCCCAGAATTTTGCGCTCACCGCCGGCCAGCAGTGCGTTCAGCCGCGACCAATACATTTCTCCGATCATCCTGGCCGGCTCAACCCAGAGAAATTAAAAAGACCTGTATCATCAAGATGCTGAGTAGGGCGATGAGGACCGTCCTGATCCAGAGACTGCTACGCCTCAACCTGATCCTTCGGATAGACTCTCACTAGCATGATGCGGGGGCCGTTCATTTTCTTCACCACCACATCGAATTGATCGAATTCGGTTTTCTGGCCTTCATGCGGCAAATCACCCAGCTTCCACATAATCAAGCCACCGATGGAATCGACACTTTCGTTTTCAATTTCGACACCTAATTCCCGCTCCAGCGAGAAAATCGGCAAGCTACCTTTGCCGATCAAGGTGCCGTCATCCATCCGGGTCCAATCGTTCTGGCTCTGGCGGAACTCATCACGGATGCCGCCAACCAATGCCCCCAGCATATCGTCCAGGGTGATGAAACCATCGGCTTTGCTGCCTTTCTGACCGACGATGGCAAAATGCGGTGCGCCTTTGCGAAAGCGCCGGAATAGATCGAATGCCGGGGTGTTGGGCGCAACGTAATGCGCCGGGCGCAGATAATCGTTGAAATGCTCAATGGGTTTGCCATGTTGCTGGGCCAGAAATAAATCTTTCAAATGCACGATGCCCAGCACCATTTCGCCATCCTTAGCGAAATAGGGATAGCGGCTGTAACGACTGTGGTAGATGGTATCGAGATTTTGGCCGAGGGGACGATTCTGGTGTAAACCCACCACTTCGCCGATGGGCCGCATCAACTCCGATACTTCCAGATCGCTGAAATCCAGGGTATGCGCCACAACGCGCAATTCGTCACGGCTCATCTTTTCTGAGGGGTTACTATCCCGCAAGATCAGCTTGAGTTCGTCCGCCGAGTAGTGAGCATCATGCCCCTGTGCGCCATCGAGACCCACTAACCGCAGCACACCCGTTGCGCTGGCATTCAGTAGCCAGATCGCTGGATACATCGCCCAATAGAACAGATAAAGTGGAATGGCGATCCACAGCGAAACCTGTTCGGGCCGGCGGATGGCCAAGGATTTGGGCGCCTGCTCGCCCACCACGATATGCAGAAAGGTGATGGTGGAGAAGGCGAAAAGGATGGAAATAATGTGGATCATTTCCGACGAACGGATGTCCAAATGCTCGAACACAGGCGCTAACAAGCGGGCGAAGGCCGGCTCACCGATCCATCCCAGCGCCAGCGATGCCAGCGTGATGCCCAACTGGCACGCAGATAAGTACGCATCAAGATGACCATGCACCGTGGTCAGAATCCGCCCGCGCCAACCATAAGCCTTGGCGATGGCGCCAAGGCGGGTCTGCCGCAGCTTCACTAAGCCAAACTCGGCCGCTACAAAAAAACCATTCAACGCCACCAATAGCAGCGCCGCCACCACCAACACAAAATTTTCCAAAAGCGCGTGTTCCAATAAACGGGGATTTGAGTATAGGAGACGCGGTAAGATCAGGCCAGAAGATCGGCCTGGATAGGATGGAGGAAGGTTCCGCTCTCGGTCATGAACGATACTGACCGAAATCCGGCCCCCGCTCTGGCAAGGGACGTGGTTTGCCTTCGTTGTCAACCGCGACGTAGACAATCACTGCTTCCGTCACCTTGGCAGTTTCCAGCGTGCCATCGTGCGCCCGCTGGGTGAACACTTCCACCAAGACCGTGATCGAGGTTTTGCCGGTTTTTTGCACCTGGGCGAAACAGCTCACCAGATCACCGACATAGACCGGCTTATGAAAATTCATTGAGGTGATCGCTACGGTGAGAACCGGCCCACCGGCGTACTCCAAAGCGAGGACGCCACCGGCCACGTCCATCTGCGCCATGATCCAGCCACCGAAGATTTTTCCACTGGGATTGGTGTCGGCCGGCATGGCCAGAATGCGCACCATCGGCTGTCGGTTGTGGGGAAAACGGTCCTGCTCTTGGGGATCATGGGAGATCATAAACAGCTCCTGGCTGGGGCGGCACAGTTCCATCGGTGCGATAAACTCCGCATCGTGGAGGGGAACAGTCGGCGGAGATTCGCTCTGTCGCGGTCTTCCCGCCTCCATCTAGCGGTAACTCCGACTATCATAGCTGATGAAAGGTCATATCCCTTCGCGAGGCTCGAAAAGCGCATGCCACATACGAAAACGGTTGCCGTTTACGCCGCTGATGAGGTCAGTCATTACGGGTTTGAAGACCATCCCTTCAGCGAGGATCGTGTCCACGCCTTCTGGGATGAAATGCATATCCGCCAGCTTGCAGATCAGGTTCGCATTTTCCAGCCGATTATGGCCACCGAAGAGCACCTGCGGTTGTTTCACACCCTGGACTATATTGAAAAGGTTAAACATCATTCCGCAATCGGTGAAGGCTTGCTGGATTACGGAGATACGCCGGCTTACAAAGGCGTCTACGAAGACGCAGTGAAAGTGGTCGGCTCGGTGCTGGATGCTGTCCATAAAGTGATGCATGGTGAGCTGCGCCGAGTTTTCTTGCCCATCGCCGGATTGCACCACAGTATGCCCAACACAGCGTCCGGCTTTTGCGTATTCAATGATGTGGGTGTCGCGATCAAACTTTTGCAACAGGAATACGGTCTGGAGCGCATCGCCTATGTGGACATTGATGCCCATCACGGCGACGGTGTGTTCTACCCGTTCGAAAACGACCCGACCGTCATCTTTGCCGATATCCACGAAGATGGCCGCTACAACTTTCCTCAAACCGGCTTTTCCTACGAAGTCGGCAAGGGGCCGGCCAAGGGTCGCAAACTCAACATCCCGCTGTTACCGCTATCGGCGGATGACGACTTTCTGATGATGTGGGAGCAAATCGAAACCTTTCTGCACCGCTGGCAACCCCAGTTCGTCTTCATGAACTGCGGAGCCGACGGACTAGACGGCGATCCGCTCGCCCACTTGCACTATACGGCCCGCGCACACCGCCGGGCCGCTCGCGGTCTTTGCGAGATCGCTGAAGAGTACGCCGAGGGCCGCCTGATCGGGGTCGGCGGCGGCGGCTATGACTTGCGCAACATCGCCAATGCCTGGACCGCCGTTGTTGACACCTTCCTGGAAACCCCAATGCGATAAAACATTGGCCGTTTCTTTGGTCTGCCCTGCTCCCAAAGAATGACTTAAAAAGACTGCATTGACAGTATTATTATGGGCTGGAAAGGGTCTTTCAGCGAAAAAAGCAGATACCTTTTGGGAAGACGCTTCATTGCCCCGCGCCTGCTTGAGCGTATCCATGCAGGCCAAGCGCCGAAAAAATCCTGTACCCATCATCCTCAATAAGTTAAAGTAAACTCATAACTTTCAATCGATTCGCCCGCTCTTCATCCTGTGAAGCAGCGGGCGCTTGCCGTTACAGAGGTTGTAAATGTTCGGTCGGGAAAGGCGCATCGCCGGGATGACTAACCCGTTCTGCGACGACCCCCACGCAGGGGCGGTGATTGTCGTCCGATCACCAGAGCAAACGATCCCAGCACCGGCCAAGCGCCTGATGTGTGGCGGATTTTCCGCAGTGATAGTGTGAGGTTCGGCGATGCATTGCCCATTTTGCAATACACCTGATACCCGTGTAATCGATTCGCGGCTATCAGCCGAAGGCGATAAAGTCCGGCGTCGCCGCGAGTGCCCCCATTGCAGTAGCCGTTTCACCACCTACGAATTAGCGGAACTACCCATGCCGCCGGTCGTCAAGCGCGATGAGCGCCGCGAGCCTTTTCTCGATGAGAAATTGCGTATTGGCCTGCGGCGTGCCTTGGAAAAACGCCCGATCAGCCCCGAACGGATTGAGGAAGCCATCGCTCGTATCAAGAACCGGGCGCGCGCTTGTGGAGAACGAGAGCTGCACAGCCAACAGATTGGTGAATGGGTTCTGGAAGAGCTGCGGGCCTTGGATCACATCGCCTATATCCGTTTTGCGTCGGTCTATCGTAATTTTGCCGACATTGACGCCTTTCGCGAAGAAATCGGCCGTTTGCAAAAAATGCCGGGAGCGGCGGATTCCGGCTGATGTCTTCTGACGATTACCGCTATATGGCGCGAGCCTTGACGCTCGCCCGGCGCGGCTTGTACGGCACTGATCCCAATCCCCGAGTCGGTTGTGTATTGGTTCGTGACGGTGCGATTGTCGGCGAAGGTTGGCACGAGCGCGCTGGCGAACCCCATGCCGAAGCTATCGCACTCGAAGAAGCAGGCAAAAAAGCGCGCGGCGCCATGACCTATGTGACCCTCGAACCTTGTTGCCATTACGGCCGAACGCCACCGTGTACCGATGCCTTACTCAAAGCTGGCATCGCGCGCTTAGTGGCCGCCATGCCTGACCCCAACCCACAAGTCGCGGGTAAAGGTCTGGCCATCCTGCGGGATGCCGGAATCCGGGTAGACTGTGGTTTGCTGGAAACCGAAGCGCGCGCACTCAATCCCGGTTTCATCCAACGCATGACCGAAGGCCGCCCCTTTATTCGAATCAAGCTGGCGATGAGTCTAGATGGGCGCACGGCGCTGGCTTCTGGTGAAAGTCGGTGGCTGACCAGCGAGGCCGCGCGCACCGATGTGCAGCGGCTACGGGCGCGCAGTTCGGCGATTCTGACCGGCAGCGGCACCCTGCTGGCCGATAATCCAAGCCTTAATGTGCGGTTGCCGGCAACGACCCGCCAACCCGTGCGGGTTATCCTTGATACGGCGCTGCAAACACCAGCAACCGCTAAAACCTTGCGCCTGCCCGGCCCGGTGCTGATCTGCACCGCCGTGGCCGATGCCGATGCGCAAAGCGCGGTGCGCGCGGTAGGCGCCGACATCGCGGTGCTGCCGCGTGCGGAACGTGGCTTGGATCTACATGCTGTCATGGGCGAACTGGCCCGCCGCGAATGCAATGAAGTACACGTCGAGGCCGGACCCACTCTGGCCGGTGCGCTCTTACAGGCGGATTTAGCCGATGAAATTGTCATTTATATCGCACCGTTACTGCTTGGCGACCGGGCGCGCAGCCTGTTTCAGTTACCCGAACTGACCCGGATGCAGGAATGCTGGGCGCTGGATATCCTCGAAACACGCGCGGTGGGGAGGGATTGGCGCCTGACCCTACGGCCCCGCCGGCGGCGGGCACCGCCACCATCCATTAGCGACCGGAGTCCAGTGATGGCCGATGGCGCAAGGTAACCACCCCATGTTCACCGGCATTATTACCGCTGTCGGAACCCTGGTCGCCCGCCAAGCGCAGAATGGCGACCTGCGCTTGCGCATCGCCACAGGCAAGCTGGATTTAACCGATGTCCGGCTTGGCGACAGTATCGCGGTCAGTGGCGTCTGTTTGACCGCTGTGCAACTGCCTGGGGATGGCTTTTGGGCCGACGTATCGCGCGAAACCCTGGAACACACGACCTTGGGCGCCGCTAAATCAGGGGCACGGGTCAATCTAGAAAAAGCCTTGACTCCGACCACCCGGCTCGGCGGCCATCTGGTCAGCGGTCATGTCGATGGCATTGGCACCATCACGGATTGGCGACCGGACGGCCGTTCCTGGCGGCTGCGGATTCAAGCGCCGGACGCGCTGGCCCGCTACATCGCCGCTAAAGGCTCGATTTGCGTCGATGGGGCCAGCCTGACCGTCAATCGGGTGGACGGTGCCGCCTTCGAGCTAAACATAGTCCCCCATACGCTGGCGGAAACCACGCTCGGCGATTTTCAATCGGGACAATCAGTCAATCTCGAAGTCGATCTGATCGCCCGCTATCTGGAACGGCTGTTACTAGGCGACCAGGCCACCCGACCGGGTAAAGCCCTTACCGAAGCGCTCTTGCGCGAACACGGATTTTGGAAAGAGTCATGACATTCGACCGTATCGACGGTATCCTCGCAGATTTGCAGCAAGGTAAAATGGTAATCGTCATGGACGACGAAAACCGGGAAAACGAAGGCGATCTCCTGATGGCGGCCGCGCTGGTTCGCCCCGAAGACATCAATTTTATGGCGCGCTATGGGCGTGGCCTCATCTGCCTGACCCTGACCCGCGAACGCTGCCAGCAACTGCGCTTGCCGCTGATGGTGCAAGACAACGCCACCCCCTACTCCACCAACTTCACTGTCTCTATTGAAGCCGCGCGTGGCGTCACAACCGGCATTTCCGCCTACGACCGTGCCCACACCATCCGCACCGCCGTTCGCCCCGATGCCAGACCCGAAGATTTGGTCCAGCCCGGCCACATCTTTCCGTTGATGGCTCAAGCGGGCGGCGTATTGACCCGTGCCGGTCACACTGAAGCCGGCTGTGATTTGACCCGGTTGGCCGATCTGGAACCCGCCGCAGTGATCGTTGAAATCCTCAACGAGGACGGCACCATGGCGCGGCGCCCCGACCTGGAACGGTTCGCCGAGCAGCACGGTTTGCGAATTGGCACCATCGCCGACTTGATCCGCTATCGGATGCAAAACGAAAAAACCGTCGAGCGCGTCGCCGATACCGTATTGAACACCGAATTCGGCCCATTCCGAGTGTTGACCTATCAGGATGTGGTCAGTCACCAAGTGCATCTTGCCTTGGTCAAAGGCGAGATTGCGCCCGATGAACCGGCGTTGGTCCGGGTTCATGTGCAACAATTGCTCAATGATCTGCTCGGCTTGCGTTTACCCGACGCTGGCTGGCCACTGCGCGATGCTTTGCAACGGGTAGCGCGCGAGCCGGCGGCGGTGTTCGTCTTCTTGAGTAGACCGGAAGATCCAGCGGCGTTGATCCGGCGGATTCGAGGCTATCAACTGGGTGCTGCCGAAGCGCCGCGCGCCGCTGACCAAAGCGCCGAATTGCGTACTTACGGTTTGGGCGCGCAAATTTTACTCGACATCGGGGTGCGCCGGATGCGGGTGCTGGGCGCGCCGAAACGGCTGACCGGTCTATCGGGCTTTGATCTCGAAATCGTTGATTATGTTTCCTGAATTTCCCCTGCCACCCACTAATCCAGAACTCACCATGTCTGCTATCGCTACCTTTGAAGGGGATTTCACCCCGCCGCAAGACGCCCGCTTCGCCCTGGTCGCGGCTCGCTTCAACAGCTTCATCGTGCAAAGCCTGGTCAATGGCGCGGTCGATAGCTTGCGCCGGCACGGTGTCCCGGAAACCCAGCTTGATTTGATCTGGACACCTGGCGCCTTCGAACTGCCACTAGCCGCCCAACGTCTTGCCGCCAGCGAACGCTACGCTGGCATCATCGCCTTGGGTGCGGTGATTCGTGGCGGGACACCGCATTTCGAATACGTCGCCGGCGAATGCGCGAAGGGCTTGGCGAGCGTCTCATTGCACTACAACATCCCCATCGGCTTCGGCGTACTCACCGTGGACAGCATTGATCAGGCAGTGGAGCGAGCCGGCACCAAAGCCGGTAACAAGGGTACGGAGGCCGCCCTGTCGGTGTTGGAGATGGTCAGCCTCTTGCGTCGGCTGGAACGCTGAATCGTGCGCAACCCCACTCACAAAAAATTACCCAGCAAGCGGGTTTGGTCGCGTCGTTGTGCCGCCCAGGCGCTGTATGAATGGCAGCTAGCCGGTGGTGAACCCGCCCGAATCGCCGCCGAATTTCTGGCCCATCAAGACTTGGGCAAAGCCGACCTGGCGTATTTTCGGGAACTGGTTGAGAAAATTCCGCTGCATGTCACGGAAATCGATGCGGCCTTGGCGCCGTTTCTAGACCGGCCACCGGCACAGGTCGATCCGGTGGAATGCGCGATCTTGCGCATCGGTGGTTATGAGCTGATGCAGCGCCCTGACATTAACCACCGCGTTGCCATCAATGAAGCGGTCGAACTCGCTAAGATCTTCGGCGCCGAACAAGGTCACCGCTTTGTTAATGGCGTGCTCGACAAACTAGCCCGCGCCGTGCGTCCCAATGAATTTGCCGTACCCACTTAACGCCTAACACCGCCTTTTCCCGATCTCCCGACTAACCTTTAAAAACCCGATAAAAACGGAGCACCGACCCGTATGGTGTCAGGCCCTATCGCCATCACCAGTGAAATCTTGCAGGTAGGCGGGCATGGCTTAACTGCACCCGAAGATGCTGCGATTTACCTGATCAATTTCGATGGCCACACCGCACTGGTTGACGCCGGTACCGGGCGAAACCCAACACGTCTGTTCGATCAACTGAAAAAAATCGGCGTGCGCCCAGACGGCATTGAGTATCTGCTACTGACCCATTGTCATTACGATCACACCGGGGGTGCGTTTGAGCTACGCACCAAACTGGACTGTCCGGTACTGGCGCACCACCTGGACGCGGATTTTCTGGAACGTGGGGATAATGAAGTTACCGCCGCCAGTTGGTATGGGGCGAAACTCCATCCCTGTCCGATTGATCGGCGCTTAAAAGGCGACCAGGAAATCCTATCCCTGGGGAACCGGTCGATCACCGCACTTCACATTCCGGGCCATTCGCCAGGCTCACTGGCTTTCGTGGCCGAATCGGACGGTCAAACCGTCCTGTTTGGCCAGGATGTGCATGGACCGCTGGATGTTCGCTTACTCTCCAATCGAACCGATTATCTGGCTTCGCTCGAACGCCTGCTGGCACTGGAAGCGGATATCCTCTGCGAAGGCCATTACGGAATCTTTCGGGGCCAATCGACGGTTACCAACTTCATTCGTTCCTTTCTGCAAGAACCCTATTAGCGGCCGTGCGCCTTTAGGGTGATAACCCGAACAGATGGAGTGCGCGGCGCAAGGCAGCGCGAGTCGGTTCGCTGTTTTCAGGGGCCACCAGAGCCTGTCGGATAAACGCTTCGGTTTTGGCACGATTCTGGGAAAATCGATAGCTATTGGCGAATGCGCCGACCGCTTTATCCGACTCGTCCATCGCCCCATAGACTTCTCCCAGGTTATACCATGACGACGTGCGCGCCGGAGCAAGGGAGATCGCATAGACCAATTGGTGCTCAGCCCGCTTAAGCAGGTTCAGTTTGAGATTGGCGTAACCGAGATTGGCTGCGATTTCGACATCGGCCGGATTGGCTTGTTGGGCCTGTTGGAACGCGACAGCGGCAGCCGGATAATCCTTGCGCTGCAAGGCATCCAAACCCTGTTGGTTTAGCGCGCGGGCCTCCTTGCCGTTTTGTTGGGCAGGTCGAGGGACGCCCTCCAACTGCCGTTGGCTCACCTGCAAGCCGGCCTCATCGTTCTTGAGCGATTGGCCAAGCATCCGCTGCACCTGGCTGAAAACCACATCGTAATCTCCGGCGTCGCTCGACACGGCTATGCCTAATAGGCTACCCAGCAGCAAAATCTGCAAGATTCGGTTCATCGCGTCCTCATCGTTTCCGTAGCAAAAAGCGAGTCACTTCCTGGGCAAACGATTTGGCTCGCCAGGTACTGGTCGCAGTGACGTGGGTTGTGTAAGGCATCACCCATAATCCACAGTTGGGAATGGCGCCAAACATCTCCAAAATTTGTTCCAGTGGCGCGATGGGATCTCGATCACCGACCACCAATAAAGTCGGCTGGAAGATATTTTCCAGAATTTCCAATTGATGGGCATGATCAGTGGTCGCCGGCGCCAGTGCCTCTGCGACCCGACCGATGACCTCCTCCCACGCATCCGGCCCGCCTTGTGGGCGATGAACGTCGCTTAACCACTTGTTCATGCCAACATCACGCCAGTAGCCGGGATCAGCCATATCGCGCGTGCCGGCATGAGTCGCTCGATCCTTGCGGTAGCCGACCCGATACAACACCAGCTTGCTAACCCGCTGCGGATGATAGAGCGTCAACCACAGAGCCACCGCCCCGCCGAGCGAAGACCCCACCAAATGCGCCTGGGGCACGGCCAATTCATCCAGCAATGCCAACACAGCCCGGCTCATATCGCTGACTGCGAGTTTTTCGGCCACCATCGGGCTGCTGCCATGCCCCAGATGGTCGGGGACGATCACCCGGAAATGCCGGGCAAACGCTGGAATCTGGGGCGTCCACTCCGCACCGCTCATGCCGCCGCTATGGAGGAGAACCAGCGGTTCGCCTCGACCGCTTTCCGTGTAATGCAATATCGCCATGCTTGCACGCTCAACGCTGGATGATCAATGTCACGATTATAGCCACCCTCTGCGGCTTGCCTGATAATGGTCCAATCATCATTAAGGAGAACGCCACATGGCCATGTCATCCCACAGCTACCGCGCCCTTGGCCGCCATGGCTTTCACCGTATCCATTACACCGAATGGGGCGACCCCGCCAACCCGAACGTGTTGATTTGTGTACACGGTTTTACCCGCACGAGCCGCGATTTCGACTTTCTCGCCGCCGCGTTGGAAAAAGACTATCGGGTGCTCTGCCCGGATGTGGTCGGTCGTGGCAAGAGCGACTGGCTAAACGACAAAACCGAGTATGGCTATCCGCTCTACATCAATGACTTGGCGATGCTGCTGGCACGGATCGACGCCGAGCGGATCGATTGGGTCGGTACCTCCATGGGCGGCCTGATCGGCATGTTTCTGGCCAGCTACCCAGAAACCCCCATCCATAAACTGCTGATCAATGATGTTGGGCCGCGCATTCCCGCCGCTGGGCTGAAACGGGTTGCCGATATTGTTGGTCGGGTCATCACGTTCGACAGCATCGAGCACATGGACCGCACACTACGGATTTTTGCCGCTGTTTTCGGCAACCTCACCGATGCGCAATGGCGTCACATGATCATCCACAACGCGCGGCAATTGCCGGACGGCCGCTATACGGCCAACTACGATCCCGGTATCGCGGACAATCTAAAAACCATGGATTTGCAAGACATCGACCTGTGGTCAGTATGGGATACGATCCGCTGTCCGACGCTGGTGCTGCGTGGCGCCAATTCCGATGTACTAGAACATGCTGATGCTATCGCCATGACCGAACGCGGTCCCAAGGCGCAACTGATCGAACTACCGGGCATGGGACACGCCCCCGCGCTGATGGCGGATGATCAAATCGCCCTGGTCCGTGACTGGCTACTGGCGGATTGACCCGTCGTGTCGATGACCGATGCCGTTGCGGTCGCTGGAGGTTAGCGTATCTTGCCAAATTGACAGTCAAGCGGCCCGGCGTCGATAAACAGTTGCCAGCCAGATACCGAGCGCGATGAGGGCGATACCGACCCCATGGAAGGGATAAAGCCGTTCACCGAGAAAAATCATGGCCAGCACAGCGCCAAATGCGGGCATCAGATGTAAGAACTGACCGGTACGGTTAGCCCCTAACTCAGCGACCGCGCGATTCCAAAAGATATACGCCAGGATTGACGGGAACAGCGCGAGATAGCCAATGCTGCTCACCGTCGCGAAATTGACGGCGATCCGGTGGCCCTGTGCCACATCCCAAGCGTAGAGCGGCGCCAGAATCACAATCCCGAACACCATGGTGGTCGCCTGGAACACGAGTGGCTCAAGCCCAACGGGCCGCCAGCGCAAGCAAACCGAGTACAGCGCCCAGCTAAAAACAGCCGCCAGCGCCCACAAATCACCGGGATTGACCTGGCGGGCCAGCAACACCTCGATATCACCCCGACCGACGATCACCAGCACGCCGGTCAGCGAAACCAAAATCCCGACGGCTTGCCAGACTGTCACGGTTTGCCGCAGCAGAAAAAACGACAAGCCGACGATCAACACCGGCGTCACCGACAGCGTAATCAGCGCATTCGTGGCGGTGGTCTGTTGCAACCCGATATAAACCAAGGTGTTGAAGTTGACCACGCCCAGCACGCTGAGCAACAGCAGGATCGGCCAATGCCGGCGCAGCAGTGCCCGTTGCATCCAGAGGGACGCGCCCACAAACGGTAGCAAGATCAGTAAAGCGACCGCCCAACGCCAAAACGACAGCGCAAACGGGGTAAACACCGCGTGCATGGCCCGGCCCAGGACAAAATTGCCGGACCAAAACAGGGTGGTCAGTACCAGCAGCAGATAAGGCGACGGCTGCCGAAGACGTACACAGTTCAGCATGGTGCCATGCCTGTCAGATTTGTAGTACGGTTGCGCTGGCCAACGGAGCCGCTACAACCAGCGCTCCAGCATCATTTCAAGATCGCTCACCTGAAAAGGTTTGCCCAGAAAATCATCCATGCCCGCTTCCAGGCATTTCTCCCGGTCACCCGATAGGGCGTGTGCCGTGAGGGCAATGACCGGTAAATGGCCCAAGCCCCGCTTCTGTTCGTCTGCTCGAATCTTGCGTGTCGCCTCGTAACCATCCATCTCCGGCATCTGACAATCCATCAGCACCAAATCAAAGCGGTTGCGCTCTAGGGCTTGTAGCCCTTCTATACCATTGTTGGCGATCTCCACGATCAAGCCAAATCGCGCCAGCATCGCTTGGCACACCAATTGATTGACGGGATTGTCTTCCACCACCAAAACCCGCTTGCCCTCCAACGGGGGTTGTGTCCGCTGTGGGCTATCGCTCGCCGCCGCCGCCGCCATTTCAGCCTCGTCAGAACCGAAAAATTTCACCAAAACCTGATATAAATCCAGAGAACGCAACGGTTTATGCAGTCGGGCCGTAATCGCCGCGTGCTCCTCCGGGTACTGCCCGGTTTCCATCAGCACCAACGGAATCGTCGCTAAGGACTGATCCGCCTCGATAGTACTCGCCAGTTCAATACCGTCCATCATCGGCATATGCCGATCCAGCAGGGCCAATGAATACCGCTCGCCTATCTCCACACCGCGCCGAAGCTCAGTCAGCGCCGCGACCCCACTTGACACCCGCTTAGGCTGCGGCCCCAGCGCCCGCAGCCTATCGTGCAACGCCTGGCCACTGGTCACGTTGTCATCGACGATCAGCACCCGTTGTTCCCGCCACGCGCGGGGTGCCGCCCAGATCACGCTCATAACGGTGGTCAGGGGCAAGGCGAAAGAGAATTCGGCGCCTTCTCCCGCTACGCTACGCACCAGCAGAGCACCACCCATCAGAGCAACCAATTGTCGAGAAATGGTCAAACCCAAACCGGTGCCGCCATACTTGCGGGTGGTGCTGCCATCGCCCTGCACAAACGCATCGAAAATGCTGGCCTGTTGCGCTTCGCTCATCCCGATGCCGGTGTCGCTCACCATAAAGCGCACCCAACCCTCTTGAATGCTCTCCACCCGCAGCACCACTTCGCCTTGCTCAGTGAACTTAATCGCATTACTCAGCAAATTGGTTAACACCTGGTGCAGCCGGATCGGATCGCCCTGCACCCGCAATGGCACGCGATCCCCCACCACCGCAACCAGTTCCAAACCTTTACGATGCGCATCGGCGGCCAGCAGCGCCACGGTCTCTTCGACTTGCTCACGTAAATCAAACGCGATGGATTCCAGATACAACCGCCCCGCCTCCAGTTTAGAAACATCCAGAATATCATTGATAATTCTCAATAAACTTTTTGCCGATCCCTGAGCGGTTCGCAGAAAAGCGCGCTGCCTGGTATCCAGCTCCGTTCCTTCCAGCAGATCACACATACCGATCACCCCGTTCATGGGTGTGCGGATCTCATGGCTCATGTTTGCCAGAAATTCCGACTTAATCACGCTGGCGCGGTCGGCGGTTTCCTTGGCAGCCCGCAGAGCGCGCTCGTGGCGCTCGAAAAGCCGCGCCGCACCATAGGCGATCAAGCCAGCCAGCAACAACCCGCCGGTGCTGACCCAGATCAAGGTCCACATCAGTGCTTGTTGCTGGCTGGCCAGGACTCTTTGCAGTGCCTCCGTATCCTTTTGCACGCGACCGACCAAACCGTCGATCTGATCGGTGACCGCGCGCGCAATGCGACGACTATCCGTCAGCCACACCTCAATCTGCCCTTCGAGATTGAGGATTTGCCCACGCAGTGCGAACAGGCCCTCCCCATCAGCGCCGATAAATGCCAGATTCCGATCAATACGACCGACGTTATCGGCCAACACCGGATTGCGATGGGCCAGTTCGCTGGTCTGAAAAGCCTCAGCCGCTGCCTGGAAAATCTCGTAGGACCGTTTGAAGCGATCTTGCAACCCCAACAGCGTTTTTGGATCGTTGGCCTCAGCGGTGGTGGCCAGCAACGCGAAGACCAAATTTCCTTCGGCGCGAATGTCCAGCGCAAAACGCAAATCGCGCATCATCTGCTCAATGAGCTTTGACAAATCGGTTTGTGACTCAGCCAATTCTTCCTGCAAGTGCTCGGTCAGATGTTCTCTCAGGTGAGCCAGATACGTTTCAATGGCAACCTTAAATTCTCGTCGGGCGTCAGCGGCCGGAATATCCGTCGATTCGGCACGAAAAAAACGCTCCGCAGCAGCACTCAGGATCTTAAAATCGTCGTTTAAGCGCGCATGTTGCAAACCCCGTAGAGTCTCCAATCCTGTACGAATTGGCCCATTGTCAGATTGGGCCAGGCTTTGGCTCTGATGATCCGTCTGCCCACAGTTGGGGCATTCAAGCGACAGCCGCAGATCTGTGGTCGCCAACACCTGCTGTACATGTTGGTCTTGCATCACCTGGACGGCGGTTATCTGCTGGCGTACCACACGCTTGGCCAATAATTGGTTGAGTGAAGTCACCCCGTAAATAACGGGGCTAACGGTATCATTGAAGTCACTGTGCGCTTTGTGGATATCGGCCAGCAGATCATTCTGCTGCTCTTCGAGTAAAAGCCGCTCGGTGTTGGCTGACTTGAGGGTTTGCAGGGTATGCGACAGGAGCGCAACCCGGTCCCGCAGAATAGCGATGATGTTCGGATCGGCACGAGCACCCAAACGGGTGATGTAAATGCTAATTTCACGGATCAGCGCATCCAGACGAGTGGCCAGTTGGTTCAATTGCTCTTGATCACGGGCGCCGGCCAGGGTGGGGGCCAGGGCTGCCAATAGCGCGCTGCGCTCCGATAGCCGTAACGCCGCCAGCGTTTCTGGAAGAATCTCGTGCGTCGTGCCCTCGACCGCTGCCCCTAGCCGGTTGGTCATGTAAAGCGCCAGACCGACCGTCACCACCAAAATGGCAGCAATACCGCCAAAGGTCGCATATAAAGCGGTCTTAAAGCGGTTCCTTTCCGCACTACCGGCTCTACTGCCCATTCAATCCCTCACAATAAGCCGTTGGCGCGTAAAATCTCGCCCGCATTGGACCGGTCGATGGTCAAAGTCGGTAAAGTCACACGCCTGGCGACAGGCTCACCCCGTAGAAAGCGCAGTGCCTGCCGGATCGCTTCACTACCGGGCGTTTTATAGAGGAAAGTCGCGGTGAGGACCCCCTCGCTGACCCACTTCACTCCCTCGGCCGGGATACCGTCCACCCCCAGGAAACTGATGTTCTTGTCCCGCCCTACCTCCTTGGCCGCCAGATAAGCCCCGTAAGCCATTGGGTCGTTGTGTGCATAGACCAGATCAATCTGCGGGTGAGCGGCTAGGGTATCTGCCATGATCTCGTAGCCACGATCTTGCTTCCAGTCACCGTCGCTGGGTTGATTAATGATCTCGATTCCCGGCTCTTGGCTGACGATTTCATAAAAACCCTCATGGCGCTTGTGCGATGCAACGGTTTTCATGCCGCCCCAGATTTCCACCACTTTTCCCCGCGCTTTGCCGGTCCCGCCCAGCAGTTTGACCACATAACGGCCGATCTCCCGGCTGATTTCACGATTATCACCACCGATGAACTGCGTGTAGCGATCATTGGCCACCCCCCGATCCAGGACGAACACCGGAATCCCGGCGTTAAAAGCTTTGCTGACGACAGGCGTTAGTTCTTCTGTGGTTTTGGGTGAAATCAGGATCGCATCGACTCGCTGGGCGATGAGTGCTTCCATATCCGCGATCTGCTGTTCGATCTTATCCATAGCATCCTTCACGACCAGATCGACTTCGGGATAGTTAGCGGCTTCCTCGCGCAATTCCTTATTGAAGAGCAAGCGCCAAGGTTCGGTGGTGGTCGCTTGGGAAAAACCGATCACGAATCGCCGCTGTTGGGCGACCGCTGGCGGGCGTGGCCCTTCAGGCTGGGATGACAAACCCATGGCGGTACGATAAATGGCAAGCTGGCTTTCACGCCCCAAGCTGTCAGTGATCTTCTCCCAATCCGCCGCCACTTGATTCAATGCGTCTTCCACGGAAACCGCCCCCTTGAGTGCTTCGATCACCGGGATTTCCAAGGCTTCGCTATAACGGAAGAACCCAGGAATCCGAAGATCCAAGGCCGCTTGCGGGGAATCGAGGCTGGTGCGCAGTACTTCCAGATACTCGGCCGCCGCCGACCGCGTAAACATCCGTGTCCAGGCATCGATACTCGTGAAATGCGTCAACCGGTAAGGGTTGATACCAGTCCCGCTGGTCACCACATCGTGCAAGCTATTCTCAGGATTGGAATACCATTGGATATAATCCCAGGCTGCCGCCTGCTGGCGGCTGTTGCGCGGCACGCTGGCTACCCAACCGCCTGCCGCCAAGAACGGTGCTTTGTGTGGGCGCTCGAAGCGCTGCCATTGCCAGGTGCGGGCGTTCCATACCTCCCGACTGCCGGGCAAGACGAAATAGCCGACCTTGCCAACCACGCGCGATTGCTGGGGATCGTTGGCAAGAGAACCGGTATCACCCCAATCCAGAATCAGTGCGGTACGGCCGCTCAAAAAAGCCTGGCGTGCTTCGACGATTCCATACGTCTTGGCGTCCGGTGGGCAAAATTTCAGGATCTCCACATAATCTCGAACCGCCCTTACCCAGCCTGGATTATTGATTTGTGCCCGCATGGTATCGGGATCGAAGAATTGCGCGCCCTTGAAATCCGGGTGATTGGTGTAAGCGGAGGCACGACTGAACACGTCCCAAAATTGCTGGCCACCGCGCACAAACGCTTCGGCCGCCCCGTACAACGCCATGCCGCCCGGCCCCTGACGACCGGTGAAAAACTCGGCGATATCCCGATAGTCGGCCCAGGTATCCGGTGGTGCCAGATCCCGACCGTAGCGTTCACGAAACTCAGCGCGATTCTTGGGGTCTTCAAACAGATCTTTGCGGTAATAACCCTGAAACAGATCGCCATCCACAGTGATAGCAATCCACTTACCGTTCCAGGTCATCAACCGTTCACGAAATATCGGGAGAATGTCGTCGAACGTTTCATTGTGAACTAATTCGGACGGGATCTCGGTGAGATGGGGCGCAAAATCACCCGCCCAAGGCGACATATAAAGCAGCACATCATAGACAGGTTCCGGCGCGGTCATCGACGCTTTAAATGCATCGAAGAGTTGGCCAAATGGTGTACTGATGACTTTCACCTTACCGCCGGTTCGTTGCCCCCAAGTCAAGGCATGGGCCTTGGCGGGTCCGCTAATCGTCGGGGCGTTATGTACACCGACGGTGATTTCGATACCGGCAAAACGCTGTTCAGGCGACGAGTCCGCCACGGCGAGACCCCAACCTAAAAATACCGTGCAGAGAACCGCCCAGCCCCCAATGGAGAAAACGGCTTTTCCAGCCGCCTTAGCGACCGCCCACATGAGACATGCCCTTACCGACACTTGGCGTACCCTCTCGACCCATTGCTGACTCACCGATATACTCGAATTGCTCACTGGCTCAAGCATTTTAGCCTTCTTATCCATGATTTATTGATTTAACTCATAAATACCCACCGAACTGTATTATGGCAGATAGCGCTTGATGGTAGCTTTTCCCCTTGGTTGCCGAACGGATTCCGCAAGCCACCCCAAAAACCGAACTCTCCTTCCTCAAAAAGAATAAGTAATTTTCAGGTATTCTGATGACTCAATATATCCCATCGGCGCGCATTTCGTGGACACCCGCCAGTTGGCGTGGCAAATCGGCTGCCCAACTTCCAGATTACCCAGACTCTGCGGCTTTAACCGAAGTCGAAGAGCGCCTGGCAGCCTCCCTGCCGCTCGTATTCGCCGGTGAAATCCGTGCCCTGCGTGAGCAGTTAGCCGAGGTCGCCGTCGGCCGGGCCTTTCTCCTGCAAGGCGGCGATTGCGCCGAGAGCTTCGCCCAGTTTAACGAGCCGGCCATCACCGACACCTTTCGGGTACTGCTGCAAATGGCGGTGGTGCTTACCTTCGCCGCTGCGTGTCCGGTGGTCAAGGTCGGGCGGATGGCTGGCCAGTTCGCCAAACCGCGCAGCTCGCCGACCGAAACGCAAGACGGCAGGGTCTTGCCAAGCTATCGGGGCGATATCGTTAACGGTCTGGATTTCACTGAGGCCGCACGCCGGCCTGAGCCGCGCCGGCAGCTACGGGCTTACGCCCAATCGGCGGCCACCTTGAATCTGCTGCGGGCGCTCGCGCAAGGCGGCTTTGCCGACTTGCATCGTGTTCAGCAGTGGAATCTCGATTTCCTGCACACTAATCCTCTGGGCGCGCGTTACCAGGAGCTGGCGGGCCGAATCAGTGAAACACTGGCCTTTATGCGGGCTTGCCGGTTGGATGCCGCCACCGATCCTCAAGTGCGTCAGGTACAATTTTACACCTCGCATGAAGCCTTGCTGCTGAATTATGAGCAAGCCCTGACCCGGCGCGATTCGACGACCGGCGCCTGGTACAGTGGATCAGCACATTTTCTGTGGATCGGCGAACGTACCCGTCAACTGGACGGTGCGCATGTGGAATTCGCGCGCGGAATCGCCAATCCCATTGGCGTCAAGCTAGGGCCAACCACCGATTCTGATACCTTGTTACGACTGTTGGATGCCTTGAATCCCACCGACCAACCAGGCCGCTTGACCCTGATCAGCCGGATGGGGGCGGATCGGATCGAGACGGCGCTGCCGCCGCTGATCCGAGCGGTCCAGCGGGAGGGTCGGCAGGTGGTATGGTCCTGCGATCCCATGCACGGTAATACGCTGGCAACCCGCACCGGCTATAAAACCCGGCCGTTCGCCCGGATTCTTGATGAGGTACGCGGTTTCTTTGCGATCCATCGAGCCGAGGGAAGCATACCCGGCGGTATGCATTTTGAGCTGACCGGCCAGGATGTCACCGAGTGCTTAGGGGGATCGCAAGCGATCACTGAAGAGGGATTAGCCGACCGTTACCACACCCAATGCGATCCGCGCTTGAATGCCTTACAAAGCCTGGAACTGGCATTCCTGATTGCAGAAACCTTGAAGGACTATCGCCGGGCGACGCAACGGGATCATAAGGTGGAAAACGGAGGCAGGGATACATGATCGATGCCACGCCACGCTTATTGCTAGTCATGCAAGCGGCCGATGCCAGCGCGGGTCGCTGTGATCACAAATTGCGCGCGCGCGGTTATCAACTCGATTACTGCTATCCGCAAGCCGGCCAACCCTTACCGGCGGATATGGAGCGCTACGCGGGCGCCATGATGTTCGGTGGCCCCATGAGCGCGAACGATGATCGCACGCGGCCGGGCATTCGGGCGCAACTGGACTGGATTCCCCGCGTGCTGGCGTCCGAACGGCCTTTTCTGGGGATTTGCCTAGGCGCTCAATTGCTGGCGCGCACCCTGGGCGCTACAGTCAAACCACATCCAGCCGGGCTGGCGGAAATTGGCTACTTCGCGGTCGATCCGACGCCGCCGGGCCAATCGCTCTTCGCCGAACCGCTCCATGTCTATCACTGGCATCGTGAGGGCTTCGAACTGCCCTCCGGGGCCGAGTTACTGGCAAGCGGCGAATGTTTTCCCCATCAAGCGTATCGTTACGGTAGCTATGCTGTCGGCGTGCAATTCCACCCCGAAGTCAACCGCCGCATCCTGGAAACGTGGCTGGTGGAGGGTGCCGATCAACTGGGTTTGCCGGGTGCCCAATCCGCCGCCGAACAACGAACCGGCCATGCCCGCCACGATGCGGCTTTAGATCAATGGACTGATGATTTTCTAGATGACTGGCTCGGCTCAAAGGGTGGGATTCGGTTTTAAGGCGGCGACCCTACTTATTGGCCTCGACGCAGTAGCAGCGTAGCTCCCGGCAGCCTGCCGCTTTAAGCGCAGCAAACGCTGCCATCTGCAACGATCTTGGCCAAGCTGACCCTCACAACTGTCGATCAGCTAAAAAATAGCGGCCTAAAAACTCATCAAACGGCAGCGTATCCGCCGCTTCGATTGCCCGTTGTTTTTGCCAGGATTGCGCCGCTGCCTCGGTAAAAAACTGCCTTCTTTCGCTCGCCAGTGGAACCGCTTGAAAATAGGCGCGGTGCTGCTCCGACAGTCGTCGGGTACAGCGGAAGAAATTTTCGCCACTGGCACGCATCTCTGCCAGGATTCGAGCCGATGGCGTCCGCTCCGGGTCGGCCAGCGTCTCGCGCTGTTCGGCTAGAGCCAGCGCATAACTGCCTCCTGGTTCGCCGCCATCGAGCAGATCACAGATCGCTGCTAACTGATCCAAGAGCCGCGCCCCCCACTGCCGTAACGGCAGATTCGGTTCGTGCCGACATTGCAGGATCAAGCGCGGATCGCGGCCGGAAAGAGCAACCGCCATCTGGTTATCGTCATTGATCCGTCGCTCTTCCGCATCCAGCGGTGGTGATTCATGCAACAGGCACAGCAGCAAAAATGCTTCCAAAAAGCGAAGTTGAGAACTGTTAGTGCCTAGCGGATCAAGCGGATTGAGATCAAGCGAGCGCAGTTCGACATATTGCACACCACGTCGTTGCAGCGCCAGAGAGGGTTTTTCGTTGTCTTGCGGCGGCTGCTTTGGCCGCATGGAGGTGTAATACTCGTTTTCGATTTGCAAGATATTGGCGTTGAGCTGACGGTACTCACCATCCACTTTGACGCCGATCTGTTGGTAAGCAGGCCAAGGGGTTACCGTCGCCTGGGTCAGGCTGGCGATATATTCTGCCAGCGAGTTGTAACAGACATTCACCCCACTTTTCTTTTCGGTACGGTTGGTATAACCGATATTGCTCATCCGCAGCGAGGTGGCGTAAGGGCCATAACAGGTATGGTCATCAAACTCAGGCAAGGCGGTCGATTTGCCGTCGAGAAACGACTTGCAAACCGCTGGCGAAGCCCCAAAGAGGTATAAAATCAACCAGCCAAACCGTTGCAGGTTGCGAATTAAGCCGAAATACGCTCCAGAGCGGAAATCCTGTAATGAACTCTGCTCCCGTTCGTGTGCCTGAAACGCCGCCCAAAAAATATCCGGCAAAGAAAAGTTGAAGTGAATCCCCGCGATGACTTGCATGATACGACCGTAGCGCCACGCCAGCCCTCGACGGTAGATGTGTTTCATCAGACCGAGATTGGAAGCGCCATATTCGGCGATGGGGATACTGGCTTCGCCCGCGACGATGCATGGCATACTGGCAGCCCACAACAACTCATCGCCAATGTGCTCATAAGCCAACCGATGGCACTCATCCAGAAAGCGCAGGGCTTCCTCGGCATTGGCCAACGGCGGAGTGATAAACTCCAACAAAGCTTCCGAATAATCGGTGGTGATGAACGGATGGGTTAAAGCCGCTCCCAGGGCGGGCGGATGCCGGATTTGTGAAATTTGGCCATCGGGTGCGACTCGCAGCGTTTCCCGTTCAAGGCCGAGCCGCCGGCCCTCGAACAAAGCGTGGGCATTCGCGCCTGCTAGCCACGTCAAACGCCGATCAAGCAGTGTGGACAAGGTATTTGGTCTCCCGGTGGATCGGCTTGCGCCGGAGCTGGAACGATCACAACCCAAATCAGCCCGCCCTCGGCATGGGTGGGAATTGGGGGGCATTGTAAATGAAAATCAATTCGGCAGATTCCGCAGAGAGGTCTGTATGAACGATGGTTTGCTCCTTGAGCCTCCGTCCGGCTGTATTCCCCTGATTCCAGTCCCTGAAAACCAAGCCGAGCATTGGCTACCAGAGCAAGATAGCCGTGTACGCGCCTGGCTCACCGCGACCGGTTTCAATATGAAACCTGGTCATTTCAGTTTGATACCAAGCACCGATGGCCGCTTGCAAGCAGTCGTCGCCTGGATCAAGAGCGCGGACGATCTCTGGGCTTTAGGCAATCTGTCGGATATGTTGCCGGCCGGCGACTATGCGCTTCATGCGGCTTTTACTGCAAAGCAACTGGAACGACTAACGCTGGGGTGGGCGCTGGGTGCGTACCGGTTTACCCGCTACAAAGAGACCAAACGGGCGGGCGCGCGGCTGGCTCTGAATCCCGCTTGTGATGCGCAACGCATCAGTCGGCAGCTAGCAGCGATCACCTTGGTGCGCGATCTGATCAACACGCCAGCGGAAGACATGATGCCGGCCCAGCTCGCTGAGGCGGCCGCGACGCTGGCACAACGCTTCGGCGCATCCATCGAGCAGATTGTGGGGGATGACCTGCTGGTCAGCAACTACCCACTGATTCACGCCGTCGGCCGCGCCAGTGTTCATGCGCCACGCTTGTTGGATCTACGCTGGGGCGATCCACAGCACCCTAAAATCACTCTGATCGGCAAGGGGGTTTGTTTTGATAGCGGCGGGCTTGATTTGAAACCCGCCAGTGCGATGCGCTTGATGAAGAAAGATATGGGCGGCGCGGCGACTGCGCTGGGATTAGCTCACTTGATCATGGATTCTGGTTTGCCCGTGCGCTTGCGGGTGTTGCTTGCGGCTGTGGACAATGCAGTCTCCGGCAATGCCTTCCGACCCGGCGATGTGCTGCGTTCCCGTCGGGGTTCGACCATTGAGGTCCACAATACCGATGCCGAGGGGCGGCTGATTCTATGCGATGCCCTGACCGAGGCGAGTAGCGAACAACCGGAAGTCCTCCTCGATTTTGCCACATTGACGGGTGCGGCACGGGTTGCGCTCGGCACTGAAATTCCAGCCATGTTCTGCAACGACGAGGCCCTGGCCTGCGGATTATTGGCGGCGGCAGCACAGGAACAAGATCCAATCTGGCGCCTGCCGTTTCATCAAGCGTACCGGGATCTGCTAGACAGCAAGATTGCCGATATCGCCAACGCCAGCGAATCATCCTATGCTGGCGCCATCACCGCAGCCTTGTTTCTAAAGGAATTTGTTGACGATAGCATCCCGTGGGCGCATTTCGATCTGATGGCATGGAATCTCAAAACGCAGCCAGGACGGCCCGAAGGTGGCGAGGCAATGGCCATGCGAGCAGCATTCGCTTGGCTAGAGCAACGTTATAGCGGCGGCTAGTCGCTCAAACCGATCCAGCGCCCTCCCTGGCGCGGCACAATGAAACGTCCTGAAAAAGGATAATCAGGCGACCGGGTGACGCAGTTGCGGATTCTGCACCGGGGGCTTGACTGAATAGTCATAGAAGCCCTTGTTGGTCTTGCGGCCCAGATAACCCAGTTGCACTAGACGGGTCAGCGTGTGCGGTGGCGACACATGAGGTTGATGCATATCTTGATAGATATTCATGGTCATGGCTTCCACCACATCCAAACCGATGTAATCGGCTAACTCAAACGGCCCCATGGGATGGCCAGCGCCCGATTTCATGGCGTGATCGATGTCGGCGATGGTGCCCGTTCCCATTTCCAGCAAGCGAATGGCACTGAGCATGTAAGGAGTCAGCAACCGGTTGACGATGAAGCCGGTGGTATCTTGTACGATCACCGGGTCTTTCTTCAGTTTCTTGCAGAACACGTCAAGGGTTTTGATCGTCTCGTCCGAGGTCTCGAAGGCATGGATGATCTCGACAAGTTTCATCACCGGAGCGGGATTGAAGAAATGCAGGCCGGCAACCCGACCCCGATGCTTGCAAACCGCCATCAGCGCCGTGACCGACAGCGTGGATGTGTTGGTCGTCAGTAATGCTTCCGGCGCAACGATGCCTTCCAGACGTTGGAACAGGGCTTTTTTAGTATCCAAATCTTCGATGATCGATTCGATGATCAGATCGCAGCCCGCAACGTCTTCTTCTTTGGTTGTGAACTGCAACAAACCGAGCGTGGAATCCTTTTGTTCGGCAGTCATCTTGCCGCGCTCGACCATCTTGGCAAGAGATTTATCCAAACCCGACCGAATTTTGTCGGTCGAACCTGGCGTCGCCTTGACGGCCACGGTGGCAATACCTGCCTGTGCGCACACTTGCGCCACGCCCAGACCCATAGCACCACAGCCCATAACACCGACTTTTTTGATTTCCATCGCTTATGCCTTATTGTGATAGTGTAATGACATATAGTTTCTCCGGCGGCCAAAACGCAAATCCGAATAAACCATCGATATTATATTGAATTCCGATAGTATCGGTTAAATTCATTATCAAGTATCGGCTGGGTTTGACCTGCGGTTCGATCAGCGATGCTTCAGATCGGGTGCCCGTTTACCGACGAACGCCTCCATCCCCTCTTTTTGGTCTTCGGTCGCAAACACTGCATGGAACGTCCGCCGTTCGAACAGCAACCCTTCGGCCAGACTGGTTTCCAACGCGCGGTTGATACATTCCTTGGTCATCATCACGGCGGGCAATGACATCCCAGCGATCAATTCAGCGGTCTTCATGGCTTCTTCAATTAACTCGGCTACCGGCACAATCCGGCTGACCAATCCGGCCCGTTCCGCTTCAACGGCATCCATCATTCGACCCGTTAAACACAGTTCCATCGCTTTCGATTTACCGACCAACCGAGTCAAGCGCTGGGTACCACCAGCACCGGGCAAAATACCGAGTTTGATTTCCGGCTGACCGAATTTGGCGGTGTCAGCGGCCAGAATAAAATCACACATCATGGCCAGTTCGCAGCCACCACCTAAAGCGTAGCCGGCCACCGCCGCAATCACCGGCTTACGGCAACGACTGGCCCGCTCCCAGTTGCGGGTGATGAAGTTGGCCTTATAGGCGTCCATGTAGGAATAATCCTTCATGCCTTTAATGTCGGCGCCAGCGGCAAAAACTTTTTCACCACCGGTGATAACGATAGCGCGCACGGCCTCGTTGGCTTCCACTCCATCCAGGGCTGCCGTCAATTCATCCATCAACTCGTTAGATAGAGCATTGAAAGCCTTGGGTCGGTTGAGCGTGATCAAAGCAACCGGCCCACGGATTTCGACGCGGATATTTTCATAATTCATGGCTTACACCTCCTTTGGTTTTGCGGTAAGGCTTCGTCTGGCATCAATGGGAGCAAGCGTATCAAAAAAATACACCCAGCAGCCATTCATCTTAAAGAAGCAGTATAAGTCAGATTGAAGCGGTTCAAAATGGACCGACCGGAAATCGACAAGTCAGCAAGCATTGCCGGCTAAAGGTGGCGGGAACCGCCTCCAGGCAACGATCAGACAGTACCCGCACAAAGGAGGTTAAAACGAGGAATTGCGTAGTGAAAAACCAAACGACCCAAAAACTATTCTACGGTCTGGCCAGGGCAAACCAGGAACAACTGATGCATCAACCACAAAAGACAGAATCTCTTTAATAAAGGGAATCAAGGCTTTTGTGGCAAGTCAAAATTCTTGATAGGAACCAATAACATATCTCCTATCCGAACTGTCTTGCTGTTTACCAAATCCCTTGCGTTAAGAAAAGAGGATTTGCTCGGCAGATGCTGTGCTGCCGGTTGAGTATTGATTTTAGGGGCTACGTTCTCATGGAGTGGGGGTTGCTGCGGCAACGGTTCCACGATCAAAAATTGCGCAGTCGGTAGCGGATTGGAAACTGAAGGAGGCAAATTCAGGGGCGCCGACTGTGACTCCACTTTCGGTGTTTCAAGCAGCACGCTGATGGATGAGGGCTTCTGGGGCGCTGGAATCCAATAAGATGCTACAGCCAAAATCAAGGCCAAGCCCAAAATGACGATCTGCTTACGGTGCAATTGAATGTTCATCTGTTTCACCTTCCTGGTCGCTAAGGCAAAGTTAAATGTGGCATTGCGACAAGCAATGAGTATATAGAGAGCAATATACATGCCAATATTACTCAGCGTTTTTTCGTACTATTCGGCCGCATAGAACACTTAAAAAGATTATTGATATATAAGATGCATTACTCAAAAATTAAATAATCATAGTTTAATTGAAACAATCATGCTACTTTTATTTTAAAGATACCCTTTTTTAGCCATAAACTCTAGCCAGCCAGGCTTAATGTTTTCAGGTCGTAATCCTTGTAATACCAAATCATATAGTCATTTTTGTAATATTAAAAATACAATCATAGTGTGCATTTTGGGCTGATCTAGCATCGCTATTTGATCAAAATTGATAGGACTAGCCAAATAGCTAATGAGGAGCAATAACCAGAACCAGGGATTTTATTCATTTATCTGATTAATATAATTTTTTTAAATCTTTAAGAGTTTTACTCAGACATCCCTGAAAGGGCTTATCGAATCTGATACGGTTCAATTTGGCCCAATACTCTATTTCGATCCATGGCTCTAAGATCGAAAAGCAGCAATTAGCGATCCATGCGTTTTGACATTCAACAAGAAAAATATCATAATTTTCTGTTCAATTTTTAAATCAATAGGGGTGATCCGTATGCCCCACCAACGCTAGAGGCTGGCCACTCGCACCATGAAACAAGATCCTATCAGCCCCTACTTCGACATCAAAACCGATGCTGAAGGCCAAGAGTACATGGAAGTTTATTTGGAAGGCATCGCTCTGTTGCGATTGGTTCTCAGCAATAAGGGCACCGCGTTCACCGAAGACGAGCGTGTGGCCTTGGGCTTGGATGGATTGCTACCTCCCCAGGTCAACACCTTGGAGCAGCAGGTCGAGCGGGTCTATCGGGGGTTTCTGCGCGAGCCAGATCCCATCGCTAAATACCAATATCTGCGTGCTCTACAAGAGCGGGCAGAAACCTTATTTTATGCCCTGTTGGAACGGCATCTCGAAGAAATGATGCCGATCATTTATACACCGACGGTCGGGCAAGCCGTACAGCAATTCAGTCACCTTTACCAAAATCCCCGAGGGCTGTCATTTTCACCGCTCAATATTGATCGAGCGTCCGGCGTCGTCCGTAACTTTCCCTGGAATGATGTGCGGATGATCGTCGCCACCGACTCCTCGGCGATTCTCGGTATCGGCGATCAAGGCTACGGTGGGTTGGCCATTGCGATTGGCAAACTGGCGATTTATACCATCGGCGGTGGCGTCAACCCGTTTCATACCATGCCGGTCAAGCTGGATGTAGGCACCGACCGGCTGGAACTGCTAAACGATGAGTTCTATCTTGGCGTGCGGCAGCGGCGTTTGCGGGGAGATCGCTATTTAGCTTTCCTCGATAAATTCGTTAAAGCGATTCATGAGCGCTGGCCGCGTGCCGTGATCCAGTGGGAAGATCTCTCCAAAGACGTGGCCTTCACGGTCCTGGAGCGTTATCGCAAACAGCTACCATCGTTCAACGACGATATTCAAGGCACTGGGGCGGTCGCGTTGGCCGGTGCGCTCTCGGCCAGTCGCCTGAAGGGTGAAACGCTGGCTGAGCAACGCTTCGTTATCCTCGGCGCCGGGGCCGGTGGCATTGGCGTCGCCTGGGCCATTACTCAAGGGCTGATTAGGGAAGGGCTGAGTGCCGAGGAAGCGCGGGATCGCGTTTGCGTGCTCGACTCAGGTGGCCTGCTGGTGGAGGGCCGTACTGTTGAACCGTATAAACAGCCCTTCCTGCAACCCCGTGAGAAAATTACCGGCTGGCAAATCGCTAACGATATCCCGACCTTACTGGAAACGATTGATTATACCAAAGCGACCGCTCTACTGGGCCTGAGCGGACAAGCCGGCTCCTTCAATCATCCTGTGGTGCAGGCTATGGCCCGCAATACGGTTCGGCCAATGATTTTCCCGTTATCTAACCCGACCTCGGCCTGTGAGGCCCTGCCGGAAGATATTCTAGATTGGAGCGAAGGCCGGGCCATCGTCGCTACCGGCAGTCCATTTCCAGATGTGGAGCGGGACGGTCGCTCTCACCCTATCGGCCAAGGTAATAATGCGTTTATTTTTCCAGGATTAGGTTTCGGGGCTATCCTTGCCGAGTGTCATGAGATAACGGATACCATGGTGTTGGAAGCCGCTTACGCCCTGGCCGAATACACCGCTGCCGCCCACTTGCGGGCTGGTCGGATTTACCCGCCCATTCGTGAATTGCGCGAAGTCAGCGTCCGGGTCGGTGCTCGAGTCATTGAGCAAGCGCTCAAGGACGGCGTATCAACCAGGACCGAATTGGCCGGACGTGATCTTGATACGTATCTGCGTTCTCGACTCTGGAAACCGCGCTATCTCCCCATCGTGCGGGGGGATCATACCGCGATGATCGATCACCCCGGATATCGCTAACCGGCAGGATGCAAACGCACCGCATCCGATGTCGGTTCAACAGGGTGTTGTTGTGGTGGCCATTAGCTCAAGGTTCCAGCACCAAGCGAAACCCTAAGTCGAATTTCCGATACTCCGGCGCGGCCGGGAACCGGTAGGCGAACCTGACCAAACCCGGATAATCGGACCAGGAACCCCCTCGCAGTACGCGCCGACCACCGACTAAGCTTGATACAGCACAGCGGGTTTCACCACCCGCATACGTGCCGTCGTATTCCGAGCAGGCCCATTCGGCGACATTGCCCAACATATCGTACAAACCAAATCCGTTGGCCGGGTATTTTCCGCCTGCCGCCACGATGGCTTGGCCATCCTCACAAGGAGCGTTGGCCCAGTTGAACGGCTTAGCCTGACGGGCCGTCTCGTCGTAGATATTGGCGTAACGGCACGCCTGCTTTGGATCATCGCCCCAAGGACGCGCCGCAGTCTTACCGCCGCGCGCGGCATATTCCCATTCTGCTTCAGTCGGCAATCGAAAACGAGCGCCGGTCTTCTCCGACAGCCAGGCGGCGTAGGCGACTGCTTCGTGCCAGTTGACCCGCACAACCGGCTGGTCAGCACGATTCAGCGCGGCTAAGTCATAGTTACCGCTCTCATGAGTGGAGTCAAAGCGGCCATACTGGCTGTTGGTCACCTCATATTTCCCAAGCCAGAATCCAGCGGGGCATACCTGATGAGGCAGCTCATTGGCGCTGCGATCCTTCTCAGTTTCAGCGCTGCCCATGGTAAAACAGCCTGATCCTACCCAGAGAAACTCAATCCCGCTCAGAGAATCGGTATAACTCTGGCCCGCCTGCGGATTGATTGGAGGCCCACTCTGAAGACGTTCGACTGGCGCCACCACCGGGGGCGGCACGGGCGGGATGATGGTGACAGGATTCGACTCCTTCGACACGCACGAGGACATTTTGGCTATGCCTGCCCCGATGACCAGTAAAGCCAGCAGCCCTACTCCCCAACGCCAGTCCGCCCAGGGCGGCTTCCTTTGCAGAGTAGAGGGTTCAGGCTGCGGTGGTGGCCTGGCCACGGTGATCGGGCGCGGCGGTTCACCCTGATGGCGTGGCTCTGGGCGTAGCGGTAATTCCAGTTTGATGGTTTGCTCATTGTCGGATGATGGCTCCAACGCTACCCGCAGTTTTGCGATACTTTGAAACCGTTCTTCGGGCCGAATCGCTATCGCCTGATCAATGGCATGCAACAAGATCGGGCTATACCGCCCACTTGCCGCCTCCACCGCCGGCATCAATGGATCGTCCAGTACACGAGCCGGTGCTTCGACTGGCTGTCTTCCGGTCACGCATTGATAGAGCACCGCGCCCAATGCATAAATATCAGTCCAAGGTCCATAACTCTTGCCATCAGCCAAATATTGTTCAATCGGTGAATAACCGATGGTGAACACACTGGTGACATTCTTGCTGCGCTGACCCAACGCCTGACGGGCAGCACCAAAGTCGATCAACATGGTGCGGCCATCTGAACGACAATAGAGATTCGCGGGCTTTACATCACGATGGAGATAACCTAAGCCATGCACCGCTTCCAGAGCGGGCAACACATCATCAAGGAAGCGGTGAATCTGCTCCTCCGGTAATGTCTTTTCGCGTTGCAGGATCTGACTGAGCGGTTCGCCATCCTCGTAATCCATGACAATATAAGCGGTGCCATTCGCCTGAAAAAAATCCTTTACCCGGACTACACTGGGATGATTAACCTGGGCAAGAATTCGGGCTTCGTTAAGAAACCGTTCCAGCCCCCAAGCGTAACAGGCGTCCTCACCCTCTTCCGAAGCGGGTAGATCGCCCTGCGTGTTAGCCAACACACTCACATCATCGCGATCCCGATAAGACCATTCGACTGGAAAATACTCTTTGATAGCGACCTGACTGCGCAAGGCTTCATGCAGTGCCCTATAGGTAATGCCGAAGCCACCAGCGCCCAACACCGCATCGATGCGGTAGTGGTGTAGGTGATAACCGATGGGTAGCGTGTTGGATTTCTTGGACATAGCGTGGATCACAGTCCTATCGACGCCGGTTCAGGCCCCAATCCAGGCCGAACCGTTAGGCGCTAGGGCCGACAATGTTTACGGCAGCTCTCGCACCACGCGAAAACCCAAAAAATAATCCCGGAAATCCGGTGGGCTACGATGCCGGTCGGCAGAACGGACATTGCGAGGTTCATCGTTCCAGGAACCGCCGCGCACCACGAATTGGCGCTCCCCAAGCGGCTCTTGGCAAGCCTGGGCGGGGGCCTCATAGCCTGGCGCGTAGAATGAACAGGTCCATTCGAGCACATTACCCAACATATCGTGCAAGCCGTAATCATTGTTGCGATAAGTGCCGACAGGCGCCGTATAAACCTGGCCGTCGCGGCAACGCATCTCCGTCCAGCCCACGAATATTTTCTTACCGTCCTGATCAGCGGCATTGGCATAAGCACACCCCTGGTCGGGATCATCTCCCCAATAACGGCTGGTCGAGGTGCCAGAGCGGGCTGCGTATTCCCACTCCGTTTCCGTCGGCAATCGATAGCGATAACCGGTTTGCTCGGATAACCAATCAGTAAACTCCTTGGCTTCACGCCAGCTTATATTGATCACCGGCCGACGATCTCGCCCCCAGCCTTTGTCACTGATTGGCGGACGGCCGGTCGCGGTCGTAAAGCGATCATATTCGGCAAACATTACTTCGTACTTACCGATGGCAAAGGCTTTGCCAATCCGCGCTGTATGTTGTTGCTCGTCCTCATAGCGACCCTTCTCGCCAGAGGGTGAACCCATCTCAAAGCCACCGGCGGGGATCACCACCAATTCCGGGCCTTGTGAACCATCGCGGAGCCGATCCCGGATCACCCGATTAGGCGGATTCAAGCGAGTCAACGCCGCTTCGGCATCAGCCCGATGGACACAGGCTTCCGCACAACGTTCGAGATAAGCCCAGTAAGCCTTGCGTGTATTGGCACGTCGTGCGGCCGCGAATGCGTCTGTATCGGCTTGCCGTACCCGGTCGGTTACCTCAGCCTGTTTGAACTTGGCGGTTACGCTGGCCAGTTCGGGGAGTTCCGGTTCAATGGCGCTCGCTTTCTTCAACTCCTGCCACGCTCCAGCCAAATCACCTTTATTGGCGCTTGCCTGAGCGCGAGCCACCCAAGCTAATGCCAAGCGGCGTTGCCCACTGGCAACAAAAGGCTCACCGGGTGCTAGGCGCGCAAGGGCGTTCAAACGCTCGCGCGCTTCCTCGCCACGATCTTCGCGATTTTCCTGCTCGAACGCCCGCACTAAGGTTTCGAAATCCGCCTTCAAGACATCAACCTTTTCCTCATGTTGTATATTTTGTATCGCACTCCGTGCCTCCTTTTCAAAACCACAATTCGGACAGCGCTGCAAATACAACTGATAAGCAACTGGGGTGTCCATCCGTTTAGCGGACTCGAATGCCTTAAGATCGGCTTCACGGTCGGCCTCTTGCAGCAATACCGTCAAACCCGCCCCCGATGTTTGCTCTGGCGACTTGGTTGGATCAGCGCGAGGACCGGTTTGCGCTGGCTGCTTCAAGCTGGCTTCACCACCCCCCCGCTGAACCGCCCAGTAAGCACCCAGTACCCCCACGACGAGCGCCATCAAGGCAGCCACCGAGAGCCAAACTCGTGACTTAGATCTGCCCCCACCCTTTTCCCGTGTGGCTGAGCGCTGAGCTTGGTCCAAGTCATCCATAAACTTACCGGCTTCAGTCGGGCAAATCTCGCTCGGATAAGCCAGTCCGCGCCGCAGGACTCGCCAAGCCTCAGCAGTCAACCCAGGCGGTATCCGGTCCACAGCCTGGTTTTTCGCCTCATGGGCACCTCGCCCGGTCAACATTTGAAAAACCAACAGCGCCAAAGCAAACACGTCGCGACGGAACGCAGTGTCGGTGGCAACCCCATCAATAAAGCCGTCAGTGCTCATTTCAGCACCGGGTTCCATGGCATCGGCTAAAATGCCGCGCGGCCCTACGACTTCAGCGGCTACGCCAAACCCGGCTAGCTTGATCGTCCCCTGGTTTGTCAGCAAAATCGCTTCGGCATCAAGACCCTGATGCGCCAAGCGATGCTCCTGACGCGCATAATCCAGCGCAGCCGCGACGGGTTTTAACCATTTCAAAACCACATCCCAATGTGACCCCTGCGAGCCGCGCTCGCGCAGCAATTGCGCCAACGTTTGGCCCTGCTGATGGTCAACATATTCCATTTCCGCGAACGGCCAGTTATCAGTTCCATGCCACCATCCATAAACCGCGACGATAGTCGGGTGCTCCAGCTTCGTGGCTTGTTCTACCCGACTACGTGCTTTGGCAAGATAAGTCCGCCACCCGACCACGCCCGCCCGCTGCGAGCGCTCCTCACGAGCGGGATCACGCGGGCCAGGCACATAGCCAGGGGGCAAAAACAGTTTCACGGCTCGAAAGTCATCCCCACTGCCTTTGACTCGTCCGGCCTCGCCAGTCACAGCCAGTACCAGCCAGACCCGCCGCCTGCTATCTAAATCACGCAATAAGCGGACACGATGCTCAGACGGCCCAATCACCATACCGGGTGCCAGGGTCGCCAAACCGTTTTTATCTACCAGCGTATCTGCCTCAGATCGCGCCGATTCAGCGGCCGACTCACTGCTTGCCGCCAATTCGCGTAACAGCTCTTCCCGGCGGCGCTGCCATTCGGCCTCGTCGATCTCGCCAGCCGCGCGCGCGCGCGCAAGCTCTTCAACTCGCGATTCAATATCCATACGTCATGAAATTCCCGGAAGATCGTAAAAATTTGTTTGAACAACAGCCACAGAACACATTATCGTCTAGTCTAGCAGAAGGAGAGTAATGGCCCAGCCACCCTCGCCAAACGCTTTTATCGGACGATCTGCTCTCCGCCTGTGCCGAAACAGGACCCAAGGCCAACCCATGGCTTGCAAGCCAAAAGGTTTTTCAGCACCCATGATCCGGTCAATCTTGCTGTGAAGCGCATGGACACCCCAGAACCATTGCCGGCCCCGCTTGAGGTCCGCCTCGAAGTCGCCGTCCGTTCCCTGCGTTCACCGACCCAGCGTGGCCGGCGCGACAATCAGGACAACTATTTGGTAGTGAATGGCCAAGGACAGTGCCGCTTCCTTAGTGATCAGCAAGAAACCCAGCGCCAGTTACCCGACTGGCCCCCTGGCCATTGGCGGGTTGCCGTGCTGGATGGCATGGGTGGCCATAGCCACGGTCGGGAAGCAGCAGAACGCGCTGTCGCTGGCTTGCTCGCTTTACCGGTAGCCACTGATCTCGACCAACTCTCCGATGCCCTGGATGCTTTGCACCATCAGCTTTATGAGGAGTTCCAAAGGGCGGGGCTTGAGACCGGCTGTACTTTGATCCTGTTGGAAATACCACCGGATGGCCCTGCCTTGCTGTTTCATGTTGGTGATTCCCGCGTCTACGCCATCAACTCGGAGCAAGTGGAATGCCTGACCGTTGATCATGTGCCAGCCACCCACCTCGCCCTCCTTGGGTTGGTGGACAATATCCGCTGGTTTCAACAAGTTCATGTCCGACCGAATTCTCAGATCAGCCAGGCATTTATCCTGGGCAGTACCTTGGGCGTACCGAGCCTGGATGTGAAACCGCTTGATGCAACGCTTTTCGAGTTGCACGATGGTAATTTACCGCTTTTTTTGCGCGGACTGGGTGACCGTCGCCTGCTGCCGCTCCAGTCGGGCTGGATTTACCTGCTGGCCAGCGATGGTCTTTGGCATCTGAGTAACCCACAGGCGTTTATCCGGCGCTGGCCGATCTTATTAGGTGAATCGCCACACTCGCTCGAAGAGATGTTAGATGTACTGTTCGTGGAGTTGGCCAACTATATACGCCATCAGCAAAGCCAACCCGACGACAATTGCACGGTTATCCTCTTGCGTGTCCCTGACACGTCGCCACCGTCACCAGTGCCACAGTCAACTACTCAAGGGAACAGCCACGCTTGAAAATCAGGCATATTCTGCTGCTGTTGGCAGCCGTGCTGGCCATCGCGTTCATGCAGCCACTGGTCACCTTTTTGGGCGGACTAACCCTGCTCCTCGGTGTGGGAAGCGTTATCTTTCGCGATCTACCACCGGCAAGCCAGAATGCAGTGGAACACCGGGTGCTTGGGTGGTTACGCCGCGCCCGCACCGCTGATCCCCTGCCGATAGCCGACGAAAAAAGCGGGGTCGGCCGGAAGCTGATGGTGGATCAAGCGGATGCGAGCATACTGGCGCAAACCTTTCGACGCAGCCGCGCCAAACCAGTGGTTCGCAACGCACCGTCGGATGCGACCAGCAAAGGCGCCAACGAAGAGACGCCATCACCCTCGAATGTTTGATGCTTAAATCCATGCAACCCAAACGCCCGCCCCTATCTTCATGATCCAGACGGGCGCCATTACGGATAGGCTCAGCGACTGACGCTGAATGGCGACGCTCAGGCCATTAGCCCTTGGCGTGCCACATGGCGCAAAATTGTGTAAACCTCATCCTTCAAATGCAGGCGGCGCTTCTTTAGGGTCTCCGTGTAGGCATCGGAAGGGGTTTCGATTTGCAGTTCTATCCGTTCTACCTCATCGTTCACCGTATGATACTCGTCATAGAGTCCGGCAAACTTCGGGTCGGCGGCTTTCAACTCGGCGATCCGATCCTTGTATTCGGGAAATTCGTGAAATAGATCGTGGCTCTCTCCAAGCATCGCAAGGAACTCCTCAGCAGTGTTATGGTTTTATTTCAGCCAGATGACAACGACATGGTAGGCAAGTATAACAAGCAACCCAGCCCATCATCACCCTGATGCACCATGTCCATGCGGCACCGCCAAACCCACCATGCGGCTACCGTCTCGCGGGCAGATCCGGTGCTATAAACCCGCAGTGCGGGCGTGCTATGCTTTTCACACCCATGACGTTCAAGCAAGCTCACTTATCGAGTAGAGGACTACAGACCATGAACCGCAAATCCGCTGTGACCATCGCTTTACTGGCCATTTCGCTCCTGCTGGGCGGCAGCCTCAGTGCTTGCAATACCGTCAAGGGTGCCGGCCAAGATATGAAATCAGCCGGTAAGGCCATTGAGAAAAAGGCAGAAACCGAAAAGACCTACTAACTTCATCCGCACCGCTTATTCCGTGCTTATCGGTGCGGTGCCGACTACGACGAACAGTTTCGGCACCGCCCAACTCTCATCCGTTATCAGCCCGCTTCGCGGCAAAATTGAATTAAGCCCAAGGTGGACGCATCATGTCCGGCCGCTGCCTGAGTTCCCTTAAGCTCTGGCAGAATGGCGTTAGCCAATTGCTTGCCTAGCTCCACCCCCCATTGATCGAAGGAATTGATGTTCCAAATGACGCCTTGCACGAACACCTTATGCTCGTAAAGGGCGACCAGCGACCCCAAGACCTGTGGCGTCAGGCGACGATAGAACAAGCTGGTGCTGGGGCGGTTACCGGCAAAGACTTTGTAAGGCAACAGCTTCTCTAGCGCCTCCCCGCTCAAGCCCTGCTTTGCCAATTCAGCGCGCGCCTGCGCTTCGGTCTTGCCGACCATCAAGGCTTCGGCTTGGGCCAGACAATTGGCCAGCAAAATCGCGTGATGCTCGCCAATCGGGTTGGGACTTTGGGCCGGTGCCAGAAAATCGGCCGGCACCAGATGGGTTCCCTGATGCAGTAACTGGTAAAAGGCATGTTGGCCGTTATTACCCAACCCGCCCCAAATAATCGGCCCGGTGTTGACCTTGACCGCCTGACCATCACGGTCGATGGACTTGCCATTGCTCTCCATGTCCAACTGTTGCAGATAATCCGGCAACGAGCGCAAGTAATCATCGTAAACCAGCATCACCTGGCTATCGGCGCCGAAAAAGTCGATATACCAGGCACCCAGTAGCGCCAGAATCACCGGCAAATTGTCCGTCAGCGGCGCGGTGCGGAAGTGCTCGTCCATCGCATGAGCGCCTTCCAATAGCTCAAGAAAATGGTCCATGCCCAGATAGACGATGATCGGCAGGCCGATAGCCGACCACAAAGAATAGCGCCCGCCGACCCAATCCCAAAAACCGAACATGTTGGCGGTATCAATGCCAAACCGGCTGACCCCTTCGGCATTGGTGGACACCGCGACGAAATGCCTGGCCACCGCCGACTCATCGCCCAATTCCTTGATCAGCCAAGCACGGGCAGTGTGGGCGTTGGTCATGGTCTCCTGGGTGGTGAAGGTCTTGGAGGCGACGATGAACAGCGTGCTCTCCGGGTCGCACTCGGCCAGGACATGGCTGATGTGGGCACCGTCCACATTGGAGACGAAATGCATCCGCAAGGTCGGATCGGCGTAAGGTTGCAGCGCTTGGCAAATCATCTTTGGCCCCAGATCGGAGCCACCGATGCCGATATTCACCACATCACGGATGCGCTTGCCGGTATGGCCGCGCCACTTGCCGCGCCGGATCTGGTCGGCGAACTTGCGGGCATGTTCCAGCACCTCGTTCACCTCCGGCATGACATCCTTACCCTTGACCCGTACCGGGCGGTCGCTGCGATTACGCAGCGCGGTATGCAGCACGGCCCGCTGTTCGGTATGGTTGATCATTTCGCCTTCGAACATTCGCGCAATCCAGGCCGGCAGTTGCGCCTGGTTAGCCAGTTCAATCAGTAGATCGAACGTTTCTCCGGTAATGCGATGTTTGGAAAAATCGACCAACAAATCACCGAACCGCCGGGAAAATCGGTTAAAGCGTTCGGGGTCTGCGGCGAATAAATCGCGCAGGTGCTGGTCGGCGATAGCAGCATGATGGGCTTTAAGTTGTTGCCAGACCGGCAGATTGCTGGGAACGGACATGGACAGTTTCCTTATCGAGTTGTGCAAACGCTGGCGAAACCGGACGAGCGCTGGCTATAGATACTGCGACGCTGACCGAGATGTCGGCCACGTCGGCGGCCTCTAGCCGCAGCTCTGGAATTACTATAGTTTCCGGCGGGGTAGCTGTCGAATTCTGGCCGATTTTGCACGCTGGGCCAGTCCTGGCGACAGGAAATTTCTGCATTGGGCAGATTCCAAAGCACACAGATGGCCTCGCAAGGGTTTAGAATGCTTCATAATGACTCTCGCCTTACGTTCAACCTGAGCGACGTGATGCCATGAACGACGCGACCGAACTTGAGTCCTCCCTTGCGGGCACCATCGATTTCTTCCAGAACGTGCGCCGCAAATTGGGCGCGCTCGAAGCGGCGACCGACAGCCAACAGACTCTATTGCAGACTGTCACCACAACAGTAGCTGCTTGCGAGCAAGGTCAACAAACCGACCGGCGCGCGCTAGCGGTTCTCGCCGACACGTTTGGGGTACAAACTGAACGGCTGACGGCCCTACAAGCCGATATTCGCCTCGTGGATGAGCAACTTGCACGCCTGGCAAGCGAGCTGGAAAGCCAGCGGCAAACTATGGCGGAGGCGGGTCCACTGCGGCAAGAGTTACAAAAGCATCAAGATCGGCTGAAACACTTAGATACTCTGATTACCAAGCTGTCGGCCGATACCAGCTCAACCCGCCAAATCCTCAACGTCTTGCAAGCTGATTTGGCAACTCAAAGTGATGCATTGCGCGAATTGGATCAAACATGGCGCGAAGGGTTGGCAAGCTATCAGGACCGCTTGAGCGAACTCGAAAGGATTGCTGCCGAATCAAAGACCATCACCCCAACTCCGATGGCAGAAGAGGCAATGGTCGATGCCGCTGCTGAGGAATCGCCCTTCCTCACTCCACCGGACTCGCCCTTCCTCGTCGCCATACCCACAGAAGCTAGCGCACCTCCAGCGCCGCAGCCCACCACTCAAGGGCAGATTGACCAACTTGCTAGCGCGTTCAGCGTCGCTCAAGAAGAGCAGCAAGCACTGCACGACTGCATGACTGCTACCCTCGCCGCTGACCAGGAGGAAAAGCAGAAAATCCACGACCAGCTCGCTGCGGCACATGATCGGCAGCAGGCGCTTGATGAGCAATTCGCCCTTCTGCAAACCGCACTGACAAGCCAGCAGGACGCTTTGGCCGATCTGCGAGCGACTCTCACCGAACAACTGGCGGCGCAACAGCAACACATCAGCGCGCTGGCCACCGCCATGGACTCCTCAGATGAGCCGGCTATCGCCAGTCTAGAAACCGACCTGCTAGCCTTACGGGAAACCGTAAACCACAACGCCGAACAACTGATTCGCATACAAGACGCGCTTGGCGAACAGCTACAAGACCAGCGGCAACGCCTCGATCAGCTAGATACCGCGCTCAATAGCCTATCGCACGCCGCACCGCCAACGTTGGCGGCAGATCTGCAACCGCTCCACGCGGCTTTGGCTGAGCAAGCCGACGCCTTGGAGCAACTACGCCAAGACACACAACAGCAATTCACCACATTGACGGCCACCACGGGCAATCAGGCCCAAGAGATCCGGCAAACGGCTGACCGCACGGCGGAACTTCAGGAGCAAATGACCGATCTCCTGGAGCAATTTGCGGCACTTCCCACCCCCGCAGATCGCCCCGCAGCACAGAACGCTGAGGTCAACCTGCACGACTTCCAGCAAAATCTCGACGTTCTACAGGGCACCGTTGCCGCGCTGGATACCCGTTTAGCCGGACAAGCGCAAGCCTTCAGCAGCAATTTCGAGCAATTTCAGGGCCTCAATACCGAACTCGCTGAACTCCGGCAACAGCTTGCCAAGCTGGAATCAGCACGACGGCCGGGAGTTATCGAGCAAGTGTTGGCAGCCCAAGGCCAAGAGATCAGCCAACTGGGTGAGGCCTTGCAGCAAATCAAACGAGACCAGCCCGAATTCACCGAGACCGCGCCAGACAGCCAAGATGCCAAAATCACGGCGCTGGAAGAGCAATTCAATCGGTACAATGCCCAGCAGGCGGATTTGGCGGCCCATCTGGAAGCGACGCGGGCCAACAGCAAAGTCATTCAGGAAAAAGTGCTGACCTTGGCAACCAATGTCGCGCAACGCATTCACGAATTCCAAAATCAATTGCTGGCCGCCAAAACCGATCAAGGCACACAGATTCAGACCATTGAGCAAAAACTGATCACCTTGCAGGCCACCGTCGAAGCGTTGGAAACCCAGCGCAAGACGCGCCGCTGGTTTAGTATGCCGGCGAGTTTAACGACGGTCTTGGTCATCGTTGGCGCGGTATTACTGGCGGTTTTTAACCGGATCATCATGTAACCGGATCAACGGGCCGCTGCTGCCGATTCGAGCCAGCCTGGCGTGGGCGCTTGCATCCGATAAGATGAGGATTGGGTCGGCGCCTACCCAGATCAGCGCGTGATGACGGTGGTGGCTACCCAGTCCGGCACGGGAGCAAGCAACTTGATAACCGCTTGCTTGCTCCAATCGCTTCCGTCCGTTCACTCCGATACCGCCCGCATTCCCGTATCGTCGTATCGGTTACCTATCCCTGTGATGGAGGTCGTCGCAGATGAACGAATTTGATTTATCCCGCCAAACGCCGTTTGGCGTGGACTTCAGCGTCGCGGAATTCGCCGACAACCCGGAACCACGCTGTCCTTGCGTGCTGCTGCTGGACAACTCTTGGTCGATGAGCGGACAACCCATCACCGAACTTAACGAAGGTCTTGCGACGTTCAAGGAAGAGCTAATGGCCGATAGCCTCGCCGCCAAGCGCGTCGAAATCGCTATCGTCAGCTTTGGCCCGGTCCAAGTGGTCAATGAGTTTCAGACCGCCGACCGCTTCGCCCCGCCGCATTTGACCGCCCAAAAAGATACCCCCATGGGCTTGGCCATCAGCAAAGGTCTGGAGCTTCTCAACCAGCGTAAAACGCTCTATCGGGAACACGGGATTCCATTTTTCCGGCCGTGGGTGTTTCTCATCACCGACGGCACCCCGACCGACGATTGGAAGCCTGCCGCCAGTCAGATTCGACAAGGCGAGGACAGCCGTGCATTCGCCTTTTTTGCAGTCGGGGTAGAAGGCGCCAACCTGGATATCTTGCAGCAAATTTCGCTGCGCCAGCCGCTGCGCTTACGCGGGCTACGGTTCCGTGAGCTGTTTCAGTGGCTCTCCAACTCCATGCGCTCGGTCTCGCGTTCGGTACCGGGGACAGAGGTTCCGCTGATCAATCCCACCCAACCCGACGGTTGGGCGTCGGTATGACGGCGCCGGGTAACTGGCGCTACGTTTACGCCAGTGTCCCCGGCGTGGCTCACCTCAGCGACGGGAGCGAATGCCAGGATGCCTGCGCCGTGCGTCCGCTATCGGGCGCGGGCACCGACTCCCTGTTACTCCTGGTTGTCGCCGATGGTGCCGGTAGTGCCGCGCGCGGAGGCACGGGGGCCGAACTGGCCTGTGAGACTTTCTTGCGCGAGTGTGAGCTGCGCTTACCGGGGATCACACCGGCAAACTGGACACCGGCCCTGGCTGAAACCTTATTAGAACGGGTACGCGCGGCTCTAGCGCAAGAGGCAGCCACTGCCGAAGTGCCCATCCGGGATTTCGCGTGCACCCTGCTGGGTGCGGCCGTCGCTGCTGACCATGCACTGGTCTTGCAGATCGGTGATGGGGCCATCGTCATCGGTGCGGACGAGTATTACCGGCCGGTCTTCTGGCCGCAGACGGGCCAATACGTCAACGAAACCCGCTTCGTGACCGACTCTGATGCGGCCGTCCATCTGGAATGCGTCGTCCTAGCAGAAACCGTCGCGGAAATCGCCTTGCTGACCGATGGGCTACAAACGCTGGCACTGCACTATCAGCATCAGCAAGCGCATACCCCGTTCTTCCGGCCGATGTTCCATCAATTGCGCGCTCAGACGGAACCCGGCTCCTCAGAGCTGTTGACCAACGCATTGGCGCGTTTCCTGGCCAGCCCGGCAGTCAACGAGCGCACACACGATGATAAGACGTTGATTTTAGCTACCCGCTTGTCACCGCTTACCCCTGGCATTGCGCCGACCATGACGGCTGACACCCCCGCCGTCACTCACATGACCAGCGACCCTGATCCCGATTCCGCCGCGTCTGGACGAGAAGACAGCGGTGACGCGGCTTCATAGCGGCAACGGGCAGTGGATCGAGCCGGGTAACGCGCTGGGGCGTGGTGGTGAAGGCACGGTCCACGAGTTGCCTGGTCGGCCCGGTTTTGTCGCCAAAATCTATCACCAGCCAGTCGAGCCGGGCAAAGCCCAAAAGCTCGAAGGCATGGCCCGTCACGCGCATCCGGGCCTGCTGGAAATCGCCACCTGGCCGGTGGATGTGCTGCGTACCCGCCCGGACGGCCCGCTGGTCGGTTTCGTGATGGCCAGGGTCAACGGCTATCACGAAATCCACAGCCTGTACGGCCCTTCGCATCGCAAACGCACCTTCCCACACGCCGACTGGTCGTTTCTGGTTCATGCTGCGCGTAATCTTGCCAGTGCATTCGAAACCATCCATGCGCGGGGTCATGTCATCGGCGACGTAAATCCCGGTAATGTGGTGGTTTCGGCCCAAGCCCTGGTGAAAATGATCGATTGCGACTCGTTTCAGATTGATACCGGCGACCGCCTGTTTCTGTGCGATGTCGGGGTTCCGCAATTTACGCCACCGGAACTGCAAGATCAGTCTTTTCACGGCCTGCGGCGAACAACTCACCACGATACGTTCGGCTTAGCCCTGTTATGTTTTCATCTGCTGTTCATGGGCCGTCACCCTTTCGCCGGCCGCTACCGGGGTAAGGGTGATATGCCTATCGAACGGGCGATCAAGGAATATCGATTCGCCTTCGGCTCGCGCGCCACCGGTCGTGCGATGGAGCCGCCACCAAACACGCTGCCGCTTGAAGCGCTACCCCAACCCATCGCCCAGTTGTTCGAACGGGCCTTTACCTCATCGGCACCGGCCCCAGGCCGGCCGACCGCCCGCGAGTGGCGCACAGCACTGGAGCGGCTCAACCGCGAGTTGCGTGTCTGTACCCGCAACATCGCCCACAAATATCCGGCACACACCACAACATGTCCATGGTGCGCGCTTGAACAGGCCAGCGGAACCCGCTTTTTTGGGTCGGCCGCGCGCCCCGCACCGGCCCATCCCACGACCGGCTCTCGAGATTTTCAGATCGATGCCGTTTGGAGCCGAATTCTCGCGGTCACGCCGCCTCCCAACGAAGCGATGCCGCACCCGACGGCACAAACCCCCATCACGCCAACACCGCTATCGGAACCACTCAACCGAGCGCGACGGACCAATCTCAGTAAAACGGTGGCTATTGCCGGGGCTGTCTTGCTGGTGACCCTGGCACGACCGAATCTGATTTGGCTGTGGCTGCTGCTCGGTTTAGCCATCTGGCCGTTTACCCAGGATAAAGTTATTCACCGTGAACGCCAGCGACGCCGACTCGCCTTGCTGGCCGCACGCCGCGAACTGACCGATTTGCAGGTCGCCTGGCGGCAACGGGCAACCGATGAAGCGTTCATGCGCAAGCTGCGGGATTTGCAGGGCTTGCGGGAGCGTTACCACAATCTGGCGGCAGCGCTAGAGAAAGATTTACGCCGGTTGGAAACCGACCAGCGCCAGATTCAGTTGCAAACCTTTTTGGAAAACCAATTTATCGATGCTGCCCAGATTCGCGGCATTGGTGTCACCGACCGCATGGCGCTCGCCTCCTATGGCATCGAAACCGCTGCTGACGTGAATGCAACCGCCCTCGCCGCCGTCCCCGGCTTTGGGCAGCGCCTCGGCCAACAGCGCGCGGCGGCGTTACTCGCCTGGCGCCAGGCGCTCGAACAGGGTTTCCGCCACGATCCACGGCAAAGCGTTGATCCGAACGTCATCGCCGATCTACAACAACACTCTGCTCGCCAGCGGTCGGCTATCGAGCGAGACCTGCTGGCAGGTCCAGAAGAACTGACTACTATTAAGACGGATATTCTCAAGCAACGCGCCCAACTTAACATAGCCTTGATCCGTCAAGCGATGCAGGAAGCGCAAGCCCAGGCCGACCTACGAGTCTTTGGCTCCAACGGTCTGGCGCTGCTCGTTACCCGGTGGCGCAATCGTATTTAGGCGAACTAGGCAAGCCGGAGGGCCCGCATGGGCAGACGTAACGAACACACTCGCGAAGAGCTACGCGAAATCTCTTTGCGGGCAGCGGAACAGCTAGTAACCGCGCACGGTTTGGATGGCTTGAGCGCACGCAAAGTCGCTTCGGCCATCGGTTATACCGTCGGCAGTTTGTATATGGTATTCCGCAATCTCGACGATTTGATCCTCCAAATGAATGAGCGAACGCTCGATCAATTGTACGGCCGGCTGGCAGATGCCGTGAGCGGCGAGGAACCGTCCATCGGCTCGATTCGGGCCTTGGCACAAGCGTATCTAAGATTTGCCCTCGCCGAGACCAACCGGTGGTTGGCTCTCTACGAGCACCGTATGCCGGAAGGGCAAATCGCGCCGGATTCCTTCAGCGAGAAGGTGGCGCGGATGTTCGAACTGGTGCAACATCATCTCGCCCTGCTATCACCGCACCGACCACCGCAAGATATCGCCTTAGCGGCCCGTGCCCTGTGGAGCAGTATCCATGGCGTTTGCGTCCTGAGCCTGGATCGAAAATTGGAAACCATCGGTGGGCTGCCGATGGAGGAAGTCGCGGCCTCGTTACTGGATAATTATCTGGCCGGTTTCGTCGGCTCGACCCCTAGCTGAGCTGCACGGCATAGGCGAAGCCAACTGCCAAGAGCTTTTATCCTACAAGCCTGCGCTTTTTTGGGATCTGCCATGCGCCCCGTCACCCACGATTTGATGAGCCGCGAAGCAACCGACTGGCATCAGCAAGGACTGATCGACCGCCCATTGCTGGATCTGCTGCTGCAACGCTACGCCCGGCGCGGTGAAATGCTTACAACGCTGCTGAAGTGGTTAGGCGTGTTCGCTATCGTCCAGCTTGGGTTGGCAGTCCTGGCCTCGGTTGCATTACTGGCGGACTCAGCGACGTTTGCGGCGACGCTCCTGGCGCTCACCAGCGCCGGTTTATGGTACGGCGGGGTGCGGATGGCCACCGATCCCCGTCGGCTTTATCCCTATACCGGTGCAATTCTGGTGACTGCGAGCTTGGCTGGCGTATTCGGTAGCCTCCTGCTGGGGTTCATCGCCACAAACGGCCCGATTGAGCACATACCGGTGCCGACTTTTATGTTGCTAACGGGCGCGCTCGGCGCCCTGACGGCCTATCGCTATCACTTGCGTTGGCCGCTGCTGCTGGCACTGCTGCTGTTCTTTCACGGACTGGGGGCTTGGCACAGCTACGGCGGCCACGGCGCCTATTTCGCCGATATTCAAGACCCGGAATTGATGGCGGTGATCGCACTCGGCACGATTCTGCTCGGCGTCTGGCACGAGCGGCGGCTAGAGCTTGGTCCATTACGACGGTGCACCGGCTTCGGTGGGCTGTACCTGATTTTCGGCCTGCTGTATCTGAATCTGTCGCTGTGGTTTTTGACGTTGCCGCAGGGACCGCTGACTTGGGTGCTCGTCTTCACCGCCGCCGCCATCGGCCAGATCGTCGCCGGTGCCCGCCTGCACGATGCCCGTTTTACTGGCTTCGGTATCGTCTTTTTAGCGATTAACCTCTACACCCGTTACTTCGAACACTTCTGGGATCAGCTATCGCTTGGCGTCTTTTTGCTGGTCGGCGGCGCGCTGGCGATGATTCTCGGTTACCTGTTTGAGCGCTGGTCGCAGCTCATACCTTCAGAGTCGGCCTGATGAATCCGCACTCTCGCAATCGCCGCGTGCGCCGCGAGTTGGATGAACTGCTGCGCGAGGGCGTCATTGATGCCACTCTCCATGGTCAGCTGCTTAGCGAACGTTACCCGACCCGTGGTTGGGACTGGCGCTCGCTGGGGCGCTGGTTCCTGATCTTTGGGGCAATCAGTGTAATAGCAGGGCTAGGGATTCTCGGCCGGAAATGGTTTGACTTCACCCTGACTAAATTGGCGCTGATACAGGCTATCGCCATGCTAGGCAGCTTTGGCGGCGCGCAATGGATCAAGCGTGCTTATCCCGCCCTGGCGTGGAGTGCGACCAGCGTGGAACTGTTGGGCGGCTTGGGACTGATCGGCTTGACCTTCACTTTGGGCGCGATTTTTTCCACCGGCTCCGGTAATTGGCCAGCCTTGCTGCTGATTGATTTGCTGCTGTTGCTCGCTTTGAGCTATGCGCTGCGTAATGCCCTGCTGTTAGTATTAAGCGCCATCGTGTTTTTCTGCTGGTTTGGCGGTTTTACCGGTTATGCCTCTGGCTGGGGCGCTTACTGGTTCGGCATGGGCTATCCGTTGCGGTTCCTGATGGCGGCGGTGGCGATCATCGCTATTGCGGTGATCCACCAGCAGAGCGAAAAAGGCGTACTCGCGCCATTTCGCGGTTTTTTCAAAGTCTGGCTCTCCAGCGGGCTGTTTTTCGCGGAAATGGCGCTGTGGTTGCTGTCACTGTTTGGTAATTTCAATCTGGAAAATCACCGCTGGCATTTGACCAATGGCACTGAGTTATTTCTGTTCAACGCGCTGTGGGCTGTTCTTAACGTGGCGCTGATCGGCCTCGGCGCCCGATTTTTCATGCGGATGCTGACCGGCTACGGCGCGACTTTTCTCACCATTCAGATTTACACACTGTTCTTTGCCCATTTGGCCAAGGATTTTGGTTTACCGCTTAGCTTGCTGATTGCTGGTGGCAGCGCACTGGGCTTGACGTTTTATCTGGAACGACGGCGGCGCGAACGGCGTCACGGCCCTGTGCATAAGCTTCCAGCCTGACGCCATGCGCCTGTTGCACACCGCCGACTGGCACCTCGGTCAAACGTTTCATCAATTCGAACGCGGCTACGAGCACCAACGCTTTCTCGATTGGCTGTTGGAGACTTTGGCGGCCGAGGAAATCGATGCCCTGCTGATCGCTGGGGATATCTTTGATAACACCAATCCTTCCGCCGTTGCCCAACGGCAGCTTTACCGCTTTCTTGCAGCCGCCAAGCAGCGTTTACCTCGGCTCGATATCGTCATCATCGCCGGCAATCACGATTCGGGGGGACGGCTGGAGGCGCCAGTGCCGTTGCTGGAGGGATTCGACATCACTGTGATCGGCCATACCACCCGCGATCCTGCGGGTGCGGTTGAATTGAACCGACTGGTGATTCCTCTACACGATAGCGATGGTGCAATCGCCGCCTGGTGTCTGGCGATCCCCTTTCTGCGGCCGGGTGATGTGCCGCGTGTCGCAATCGACGGCGACCCGTATCTGCAAGGTATCAAAGCGCTCTACCAACAGACGATGGAATGGGCCGTCAATCGACAAAAACCCGGGCAAGCCATCATCGCGCTCGGCCACTGCCACATGACCGGTGGCCAGCTTTCGGAAGAGTCCGAACGACGTATCCTCATCGGCGGCAGCGAAGCCTTACCGGTCAGCCTGTTCGACCCCGCTATGACCTATGTCGCACTGGGCCACCTGCATCGTGCGCAAAGGGTCGGCGGCCAGGAACGGGTGCGCTATTCCGGCAGTCCGCTGCCAATGTCGTTTGCGGAAATCCATTATCCTCATCAAGTGATCCGGGTTGATCTTGAGGGCGGCCTGCTAAGAGAGATCAAACCGATTTCCATTCCTCGCTTCGTCGAACTGCTGCGCGTTCCCGCACAACCGGCCCCGCCGAATGAGGTATTAGACCAATTGGCCGCGCTCGACCTGGCCGACGCACCGCTCGAAACCCAGCCGTATTTGGAAGCCCGTGTACTCTTTAACTCTCCAGAATCCGGCTTGCGCACCCGGATTGAGGCGGCCCTGGATGGTAAGCCGGTTCGGTTTGCGCGTATTGAAAGCAACTACCGGATTGAAACTGGGCGACCTGGCGCCGACAACCCACAATCGCTGGATGAGTTGGAGCGGTTACAACCCGACGAGATTTTCAAGAAACTGCATTTACAGCAATACAGTACGGAACCGTCCAGTGATTTGTTGGAGGCTTTCAGGGAATTGCTACTGGCTCCCGACGAGGAAGCCAACCCATGAAGATCCTCGCCATTCGTGGCAAAAATATCGCCTCACTGGCTAGTGAATTTGAGCTGCGTTTCTATGAGGAGCCTCTCGTCTCAACCGGCCTATTCGCTATCTGCGGGCCGACTGGCGCCGGTAAAAGCACCCTGCTGGATGCGCTGTGCTTGGCGCTTTACAACAACACACCCCGTTTGGCTAAAGCGAGCGCACGCGGTGTCAATCTGCCGGATGTCGGCAAAGAGACCGTTACCCCACGCGATCCAGGCAACCTATTGCGACGGGGTGCCGGTGAGGGTTATGCCGAAGTCGATTTCGTTGGCAACGATGGAATTGAATATCGGGCACGTTGGAGTGTCCGCCGCGCGCGCGGCAAAACCAGCGGTAAGCTCCAGAGCGTCGAAATGGGCCTACGGCGCTTGGATGACCAACAAACGCTCGGCAGCGGCAAAAGCGAAGTTCAGCGCGAAATCGAACAACGGCTCGGCTTGTCGTTCGAACAATTCACTCGCGCTGTACTACTAGCGCAAAACGAATTCGCCACGTTTCTGAAAACCGATGACGATGAACGCGCCGCGCTACTGGAAACGCTGACTGGCCTAACGATCTACACCCGCCTTTCTATTCGCGCCCACGAACGCGCCAAAGTGGAACAGGAGACGCTAAGAGATTTACAACGGCAACTCGGCGACCAACAACCGCTCTCTGCCGAACTCCGCGAGCACTGGCAAAATACCCTGAATACGACTCGCGCTGAAGTGACGACGCTAGAGCACCGAAAATCCGAACTGGCTCAGCACTTGCGCTGGCACGACCGCTGGGAGGAGCTAAAACAAACCGAGCAGCAAGCTCAAGTTGCGGTACAAAATGCCCAAGCACTCCAACACGCGGCCCTACCTCGCCAAAACCATTTCAAGCACGTTGAAGCCGTCCAAGACGCTCGCTCCCTCATCGTCGATCTGGAGCGCGCGAACGAAGCCGTTACCACCCTCAACCAAGCAGTCTCGACTGCAGAGGAACATCTCTCCGAAGCCCAATGTACCTGCCAACAGGCAGAGGGCGCTCTCGCCCTTGCAGCACAAGCCGTCGCCACCGCTGAACTAGCCAAAACTGAGGCAAATTCGGCGCTTGAATGTGCCAAGCTCCTTGATGCCGAAATCAATACGCTCACAACTCGCCATCAAGAAGCTGCTAAAGCTCACGACGAAGTGCGCGACAGCACCGACCAGGCAAAGCAAAAATTAACCGATACCCAAAGTAAACATGATCAAGCCCTCATCGCACAGCGAAAGACCCAAGCGTGGTTGGCTGCCCATCATGGCTTAAAACGCTTGGCCGAAGAATGGCCTCGTTGGGATACGCTGTTCGATCAAGCCACTAAAATACAAAACGAGTTACTCGAAAACGAACGGCTCATCGCAGATCACAGCACGGAAACAGCAAAACAGCAGCAGGCGCGTGATGCGGCAAACGAGTCGCTTAGCCAAGCCGAAATCGTGCTCCAGAATGCGGAAAACGATCTGCAAACCGCTTCTCAAGCGCTTGCTCAGTTCGATCCAGATCAACTCGCTGAGCGCCGCACTCGCATCGACAATGATCGTGAACAACTCACCAGCGCCGAGCGGTTATGGGTAGCCTTAACCAGTACAATGGCTCGACAGCAAGAGCTGAGCAGCGAGTCTGTCCACCTACAGGAAAAGCTGGCCGGTACTGAAAGCGAGCTGGTGCACATTGCCACGGTAAAACCACAAACCATCGCCCGGCTGGAACAGGCGAAACAATCGCTCACTATCGCCGAAGCCGCCTGTGCCAAAAGCGTCGAGACCCTAAGAGAACAATTGCAGACCGATACACCTTGTCCGGTCTGCGGTGCGACCAAACACCCCTACGCCTTGGGCGATGCGCCCTCCCGCGCCATGCTGGCTGATTTGGAACTACAAGTGGAAACCTGTCGTCAAGCAGTCGCCGATCTGGACAGTCAAACTGCGACAGCGCAGGCTAACAGAGACAACAGTCAACAGCGTTTGCGCGAACTGACGACCGAACAGAGCAAGTTCACCGGCGTCATTCAAAAAAATACCGCAGAGCTACAAGCCCATCCACTAGCAGCCACGCTTGATTCTATTCAACCGGCCGACCGTGCAGCCTGGTTTGCTGAGTACCATCAATTCGTTAATCAACATCTGATAAAGCTTAAAGCGGAGGAAACCACTCATCGGCAGGCTGGTAAAAAGAAAACGACGGCGCAAGACGTGCGCGACCGCGCCCATGGACAACAAGCAACGGCACGAGATGCGTTAAACCAAGCCCAGATTCAGTTCGACCGCACCATTCAGATTCTGCAAGCCGCAACGGCTCGCCACAACGAAATCACCAAACGGCTGAACGCCTTATTGCTTGAACTGAGCGCAGTAGGTAACGACCCCGATTGGCAACAGGCTTGGCGCACCGATCCGTTGGCGTATCATCGCAGCCAGCAGCAACACGCTGAACAGTGGCGCAGCCAGCAAAAACGTGTCGAACAACTCACAGCCGATCTCAGTGGTCTCGCTATCGAAATCAGCGGCTTTACTCGCATCGTCGAAGAAAAAACCAGGCAACTGAACCGTGCCGCTGAGGAATTTGCCAAGCTTGACCAACAGCTTGCAGAAAAACACGGCCAACGGCAGAGCTTGTTCGAGGGCCGTTCAGTAGCGGAGGTGGAAGCCGCATTGGCTGATGCGATTGCAAACACCAAGACCCAATACCAACAGAAAGACACGGATCGCCAAGCTGCTACCAATGCCCAGGCCAGCGCTAGCGCCATACTGATGCAAACCCAGGACGCTGCCAGCAAGAGCCGACAAACCGCCGAGCAAGCGAGTGCCGTATTGGAGCGCTGGATCGACCAATTCACCATCAGTCACCCCGCCGAACCGGTCGATAGAGAGCGACTGCAAACGCTGCTCTCGCACGACAAGGCTTGGCTCACGCAAGAGCGTGCGGCATTACAAGAGCTAGCTGATGCCGTTCGCGACGCAGAAACCACGCTGCGCGAACGGCAATCGCAGCGGCTGGATCACGAACGTCAACGGGCCAGTTCGGAGTCGAAGGAGTCGATTGAAGTCGAGCAAACTCAAATCACCGATGATCTTGAACGCGCCAAACAGCGGGTGACTGAAGCCGAACTCCATTTGCGGCAAGACGACGAGCGCCGCCAACGAAACTCTGCTTTAGAACATGCTATCGCAGATCAAGACGCCAAGGCCAAGCGCTGGAATGATTTGGATGACTTAATCGGTTCTGCTAAAGGCCATAAATTCCGCGATTACGCGCAAGGCTTCACCCTTGATATCCTGCTTGGCTATGCCAATCACCATTTGCACGACCTTAGCCGCCGCTACCGATTGGAGCGAGTCGAAAATAGCTTGGCTTTGATGGTCATTGATCAGGATATGGGTGACGAGCACCGCTCGGTGCACTCGCTCTCCGGCGGCGAATCCTTCCTGGTCTCTCTGGCGCTGGCGCTCGGCCTCGCGTCGCTCTCTTCCAATCGGGTTCGCGTGGAATCACTGTTCATCGACGAAGGCTTCGGCAGTCTGGACGCTGAAACCTTGCGCGTGGCAATGGATGCTCTGGACAATCTACAAGCCCAGGGTCGCAAGGTGGGCGTCATCTCCCATCTTCAGGAAATGACCGAACGGATCGGCGTACAAATCCAGGTACGCCGTCAGTCGGGAGGAAAAAGCTGCGTCGAAGTCGCTGAATTCTAACCGGTCGCTATTGGCCGAAAAATGCCTCTACCCGCTGCAAATCGCGGGTTCGCGGCATGGGCGGCAAGCTGTCCAAAAAGACGCGCCCATAGGATTTGCTGATCACGCGCGGATCGCCCAACACCAAGACCCCGCGATCCGTCACGTCCCGAATCAGCCGTCCAGCCCCTTGCTTGAGAGCGATCACCGCCTGGGGCAGTTGATAACTCACAAACGGGTCATCGCCCTGCCGGCGCAGAGATTCAATGCGCGCTTGCAAGACCGGATCACCGGGCGCGGCGAATGGCAACCGGTCGATCACCACGCAAGACAGTGCCTCGCCACGCACATCGACCCCTTCCCAGAAACTGGCAGTGCCCAACAACACCGCGTTACCCAGCGCCCGAAATTCACGCAGCAACGCCGCCTTCGGTGCCTGGCCTTGGATCAACAGCGGATAGTCCATACGCCCTACCAACCAGCCTGCCGCCTCCTGCAACGCTCGGTGGCTGGTAAACAGGAGAAACGCCCGTCCCCGGCTGGCGAACAACACCGGCAATACAGCCTCCAGCAAGGCGGCGGTATACTGCGGCGAGGCTGGATCGGGTAAGCCTGTGGGGTGGTAGAGCAACGTATTGCCGACGAAATCAAACGGGCTATCCAAGCGCAAAGCGTCGTAATCGTCTAATCCCAACCGGGCCGCAAAATGGGTGAACGCATCGCCAACCGCCAACGTCGCTGACGTAAAAACCCAAGCGCTGGGCTGCGTTCCCAATCGGGCACGAAAGGTGTGGGCAATGTCGAGCGGTGTTAAGCTCAAACCAAATCCACGCCCGCGCGTCTCTAGCCAGCGCACGCTATCCGGCTGTTCTTCCATCCCGGTTAATAACGCCAAACGTGCCGCTAAATCCTCGCTACGCCGATAGCAACTCTCTAACCCTTTGCCGCGTGGGGCCGCTTCTTTGAGCGCTTCGCGTAACCGCTCCAGCGCGTCGGTCGTCCTCTCAACGGCTTCACGAATCGATGACCGACCGGCCACCTCCCGCCACAATACCCGACGATCCCCTAAACCGAGCGCCTCGCGCAACATCGCCACCGCCGGGTCCAGCGCTTCAGCCCGCCGCCGCAAATCCACAAAATCCGCTGCGTCACGCAACTGCTCGACCACGGTATCGCGGGCAAGCTCGCTTAATTGATACCCGCTCAAGGATTTACCGAAGAAATGGCTGGCGATTTCCGGTAGTTGGTGCGCCTCGTCGAGAATCACGATCTCCGCACCTGGCAGCAGCTCGGCAAAACCAGTTTCCCTAAGCGCCATGTCAGCGCAAAACAAATGATGGTTGATGATCAATACATCGGCTGCCGATGCTTCGCGGCGAGCCTTGGCAAGAAAGCAGTCAGAGAATTGCGGGCAGTCTTGCCCCAAGCAATTATCAACGGTCGATGTTACGCGCGGCCAGAGTGCCGAGGTTTCCGATACCTCGGCCAGTTCGGCAATGTCACCGTAGCGGGTACGGCGTGCCCAAGCCCGCACACGGCGCAGATCGGCCACCTGTTCGCGGGTAGCCAACCGGCCGCTCTCTTCGATGGTTTGTAAGCGGTACCGGCACAGGTAATTGCTGCGTCCCTTCAAAAGGGCGATTCGCGCCGAAACCGCCAACGCGCGCCGGACGACGGGTAAATCCAGCTGATAAAGCTGATCTTGCAGATGGCGGGTACCGGTGGAAATGATGACCCGAGCACCGGCCAATAACGCCGGCACCAGATAAGCGTAGGTTTTACCGGTGCCGGTACCGGCTTCGACGACCAGCATCCGGTTCTCCGCCAAGGCGGTGGCAACCGCTTCGGCCATTTTCTGCTGGGACAGGCGTGGTGCGAAGCCAGGGATCTGTTTGGCCAGGGGACCCTTTGGCCCCAGGAGTGCGGCGACGGTCGAGGTGGCGTGCGTTGCCAGGACCGCCAATCCTCAATGAGACAACTGTACGGCGTGGGCTTCCGCCTCCTCGGCACCGGCCCTGTTTCCGGCAGCCTTCCGCGAGGCACCGATCAATTTCCAATTACGGGCTTGCAGCGCCCGATTATCACCAGCCAGGTTATTGGATTTGGTCGCAAGCGATTCGGCCTGCTGGTACTGGCCTTGATGCAGCCGGATTTGCGCCAGATCATACCAGATGCCAGCGTTGCGCGGCTCAATGCGTAGCGCACGCTCCAACGCGGCACCCGCTTTATCCAACTGTTTGCTCTTCACGTATTTGTCGGCGCTTTCCAGTAGGGCGACGACCGCCTGATTGCCCTCACGAGAAATCTCTGCGGGCGGTAAATCGGCCGGTGGGGTAGCCGGCGCCGTAGGCCGAGCGGGCCGTGCTACGGGAACAGGGGCCGGCGCCGGTTCTGGCGTCGAGGCAGCGGGGGGGGTCGTCATGGCCACCGTGGCATTGGCTGGAGCAGGCGCACCGGTCGGTGCGGCGGGTACCGGGTTGGGGGCCGGCGGCATGGGCGGCGCGGTCGGTGGCTTGATGGTCGGTGCCGCCGGCGGTACGACCGCCACTTGAGGCTCTGGCAAAGAACCCGGCGCCGTGGTATTGGATCGCCTGGTCGGTGCAGCGGCAGCGCCCGGTGGATAGCTGGGCGGCCGGTACTCCGCACCCGCATAGGGCGCAGGGCTTGGCTGGCTATAGGTCGGCTCAGGCTGAGCAGGATAAGGCTGCGGTGCTACGCCATTACCGGGATCGGCATAAGTCGGAACCGGGGCTGTTGGTTGATAAGTGTCGGTGATGGCTGGATCAGCGGATGCGTACTCTCTCGGCAGCAACGGATCTTCCTCAGGCAGCGGCTCAAGCGGCGCTTGCGGCGGCGGATAGGGCTGCGGCGGTCGGCGCGCGGTACGATCCACCACCGGAGCCTTGGGAGTCCGTTTGCTGGTATTGGATTGAGAGTAATAGGGCATGGTACCGCAAGCCGTGATTGATACCATCGCCAGCGCACTCAGCCAGGCTTTATACAATGTCTTCATTCGGTTTTCCTCTCACGGACTCGGCGGTTCGGGCCGATGACCGGCGAATCGCAACGCCATCGGCCAATGATTTTACTCTACCTTTTCGTCATCCGTATCGCCGCATAGCCAATAACGCAATCCGCGCCACTGCGCTACATCAAGCTATTCAGTGTTAAAGTCGGCGCACTCGTCATTCCATCAGGTTCTGGAAAAAGTCGCTCGCCTCTCCCGAATCCCGCTCAGCACCTCTCTGGCGTGAGGAGCGACCGCCACCATCACTACTACCGCCACCGCCACTCTCAGATCGCTTGGCAACCTGCCGTACTGGCGGTGGACTGCCGCAGGAACCCGAACTCTGTGGTTCCGATCCGGCCAGAAACGGTACTCGCTGCCCGATCCGGCATCCTTGGCTGAGTCGCAAACCGTTACGGGGATTAACCCATACTTCCTCGACCCCGGCTGGGGGTGGTGCATCCAGCGGTTCGAGCTTCAAGCCGGCCATCAAATTCATCCACACCCGTAAGGCACCGCTTGCACCGCTGAACCCGGTCGGCTTGTTATCATCACGCCCTAACCAGACTACGGCCAAACGGTCGCCACTAAACCCGGCAAACCAGGAATCACGATAATCATCGGTGGTACCGGTCTTACCGGCGATGTTCAAATCTGGCGACAGTTTGCTTTTCATAGCGCTGGCCGTTCCCGCTTTTACCACCTGTTGCATGGCGTTAGTCACCAGGTAAGCCGGCCCTGGATCGACCGCCTTCTCCACTTCCAAGGCGTAATGTTGCAGCGAACGGCCATTGGCATCGGTCACTTCGCGGATCGCGCGCAGCGGGATGCGGAATCCACCGCTGGCAATGCCCTCGTAAACTTGCGCGATCTCGAACGGTGACATGTCCACCCCACCCAACAACAGCGACGGATAAGGCGGCAGATCCCGGTCAAGCCCCAGCCGCTGGAGCATTTTCACCACGTTAATCACATCCATGTCCAAACCCACCCGTACCGCCGGAACATTGTAGGAGCGGGCTAAAGCATCGCGCAGAGTGACCCGACCGTGATAGCGCCGGTCGTAGTTGGCCGGCGCCCAACGCCGGCCACCCTGGGTATAGACCAACCGGCTATCGTTCAACAGGGTGGTCAGGGTATAGCGGTCGGGGTGCTCCAGTGCGGTCAAATAAACCACTGGCTTGAGCAGCGAGCCAGCCAGCCGCTGGGCATCCAACGCTCGATTAAAACCGATAGTTTTCGGTTCGCGGTCGCCGACCAGGGCCAGCACTTCGCCGCTGGGGGTGTCGGCGATGATCGCGGCCCCCTGCAAGGGCCGCGCTCTGGGCTGGCTGCGCTCCAACGCCGGCAGACTGTTCTCCAGCGTGTTCTCGGCGGTAGCCTGGATGCGCGGATCGAGCGTGGTGAAAACCCGCAGCCCTTCTGTCACCAAATCTTCCGCTTTGTAGTATTCGCGCAACTGCCGCTGCACCAGATCGAGAAAGCCCGGATACGCTGTGATGCCGTTACTGGCTTTGGGCGTGACATCCAGAGCCGTTTCCTTGGCAAGTACCGCATCCTCCGCGCTGATCAGATTTTGCTCGACCATCACATCAAGCACCAGCGCACGCCGCTCCTTGGCGCGATCCGGGTGCTTGCGCGGATCATAGAGTGACGGCCCCTTCACCAATCCCACCAACAACGCTAATTGATGCAGTTCCAGCTCTTCAAGCGGGACGCCGAAATAAAACAAACTGGCCAAACCGAAACCGTGGATCGACCGGCTGCCATCCTGCCCCAGATAGAGGGCATTAGAGTAGGCTTCCAGGATGTCGTCCTTGCCGTAGCGCGAATCAATCAAAACCGCCATCAGCACTTCGTTAATCTTGCGTTTCAGAGTGCGCTCGTTGCTCAGGAACAGATTTTTCACCAATTGCTGAGTGAGCGTACTACCACCCTGCACAGTGCGCCCGGCCCGCAAGTTGGCCAGTAATGCCCGGAAGATACCCTTGGGGTTAACCCCAGCGTGCTCGAAAAACGACCGATCTTCGACCGCCAGCAACGTATCCACCAAAACCGGTGGTAAATCCTTGCCTTTCAGCAGGATGCGGTCTTCATAGCGGGAGGGATAGATACCGGCGATTTCGGGAGGATCAAGCCGTAGCAAGCCGGGTTTTTCCCGCTCATCCAAGCTCAGTAGATCGACCAGGATATTACCCGCGAACACGACCCGGATCTTGCGCACCGGCTCGGTGCCGTCCCAGAAGGTAAAATCGCGGGTCATCACCTCGAACGTCTCACCCTGCCGTAGATAACTACCCGCCTTGGAGGGTGATTCAGCACCACCTGGCGGCGGTACGCACGCTTCTGCGGGCGGGGTTTTCGGCTTACGGCGCAATCGGCGCTTACCATTATCGCTGGGCGGAGGGGTCGGCTCTATCGGGCAATTCACATCGCGATAATTCAACAGCTTAAGCTCACGTTCCAGGTTATCGGCGCTCAGCGCCATTCCTTCAAACAGCTCCAACGGTCGCGCATAGACTTTGGCCGGCATCGCCCAGCGTTTTTGATCGAATTCAGCGCGGATCACCGCATCCAAATACAGCATGTAAATCCCCAGCCCGAACGCTCCTAACAGCGCCCCACCCAGGGTGAGCGAGAAGATGAGCGAAAATAGCGAGCGCACTGCGCGTATCGGGCGTTTCTTAGCGGTGCCGGACGATTGACGTATGGCCATACCTTTCCCAGTTAATTCTCAGTCCACCCATAGCGGGCAGCGTGCAAACTACCTTACCCAAAAACCCCAAACGTGGGTTTTTAGGGATTTTAACAGCCTAAAGAAGCGCAATGGCTATTATTCGCAGACCGTTCGCTGCCCCAAATAGTCGGCAAACAATTGCCAAGAAACACGGAGCCAATGTCTGGCCACTTAACCGCAGGGCCTTATAATCCACTTTTCGCTACCATGGCAACCGGGGGGATGATGGCTAAGTATGACGTGTACGGGATCGGCAATGCGTTAGTGGATATGGAATACGAGGTGACAACTGCTGACCTCGAAGCGCTTAGTCTCACCAAGGGAGTCATGACCTTGGTGGATCAAGAGCAGCAGAGCAAAATGATGCAGCATCTGGCCGCATACCCTCACCACCGCAGTTCGGGCGGCTCAGCGGCCAATTCAATGATCGCCATTTGCCAATTCGGTGGGACCAGTTTCTATTCCTGCAAGGTGGCGAGCGACGAACTGGGCCATTTCTATACCAGCGACCTGTGCGCGGGTGGGGTCGATACCAACCATCAGCGCACAGAGAGCGAGCCGGGGCACACCGGCCGCTGTGTGGTGCTGGTCACACCGGATAGTGACCGCACCCTCTGCACCTTTCTGGGCATCAGCAGCGAACTGTCGGCTGACGATCTGGTCGAAAACGCCCTGCTCGACTCGGACTATTTTTACATGGAAGGGTATTTGGTGACATCGCCCGCTGCTCGTCAAGCGTGCCTGACCGGCAAACGCCTGGCCGAAACTGCCGGGGTTAAAACCGCTATCTCACTCTCCGATCCCAATATAGTGCGGTTTTTCAAAGATGGCCTTCTGGAGATGATCGGCTCTGGCGTCGATCTGCTGTTCGCTAATGAGGATGAAGCCTGCGGTCTGGCGCAGACCACCGATCCGCAACACCCGGTCGATTATCTGAAAACCCTGAGTCGGGAGTTCGTAATCACGCGCGGGGCCAAGGGTGCGCTGGTTTGGGATGGCCACGATTTACTGACTATTGATCCGATCCCAGTCGCGGCGGTGGATACGGTCGGCGCCGGGGATCTGTTTGCGGGCGCTTTCCTCTACGGCCGGGCGCGGGGATGGGATCATCGTCAGGCCGGAGCATTGGCCTCGACTGCGGCCGCTGAGCTGGTCACCCGCCTGGGGCCGCGCTTACCGCCGGCTGAAGCCAAGGCGATCCTGCAACGCTTCCTGTAACTGGCCAGGCCATGCTGGCTATGACTCTCGCTTGAGCCGATATAAATCGCGTGTTTTCAAGGCCCGCCCGCGCAAGTGTTCCGTTAAGGCTGCGCGGGTTAAACGCTTGATATCCTTGAGCACAGACGGATCGGATAAGGTCTCATCCCGCAGCGCGAGCAAGCTGCGGCCTGAAATCGATACGCCCATTTGAGTCTGGCTAACCGGCAGTGGCCCCTGATCCAGCACATAACGGTAGTGCCCCTCAGCGACAATCGGTGCCCCACTACCCGCTTCCCGATCCAGGGTAAGACCATAGCCCAGTTCGGCCAACAGTCTTTTTTCGAAGCGCCGCAGCGCCGGTTCCGGCTCAGGCGCTGCTACAAGTTCAGCCAAGAGCGCTCCATAAGCAGCGAATAACTCCGGTAACGGATCTTGGCGTGGCAATAAGCGCACAAGCAGTTCATTAGCGTAAAGGCCAGCCAACACCCGTGCGGGAGCCAAAGCCACCGCCGGCCCGTTTTCCTCAGCAGCGGTCAGGGTAGCCAACTCGCCGGCACCCGCCCAAGACAGCAGCAGCGGTACGAACGGTTGCAAGAGTCCCTTGAGGCGGGAGCGGGAATTTAGGGCGCCTCGGGCCACCAAGCCGACCCGGCCACTCTCACGGCCGAATGCTTCCAGGAGCAAGCTGGTATTTAGATAGGGCCGGCGGTGCAGAACAAAGGCCGGCTGCAACGCAATCCGTGTACGCGCTACCGGCGTCACGAGAGCCGCTTAGCGGGTTCCAAAGTCGGTGTAGCCCAAACTGCGCAGGGCTTGCTCATCGTCCGACCATCCCTCTCGGACTTTGACCCAGGTCTCCAGAAAGACCTTCCGGCCAAAAGTGCGTTCCATCGACTCGCGCGCTTGGCGGCCCGCTTCTCGCAGAGTGGCGCCGCCTTCCCCGATCACAATGCCCTTTTGCGTCTCACGCTCGACCCAAATCACAGCACCAATGCGAGTTAACCGCTCAGTTTCGACGAAATGCTCAATCTCAACCGTCAGCGCATAGGGCAATTCCTGACGCAGCAATCGGGTTAGTTTTTCGCGGAGCAATTCGGCAGCCAAAAACCGCTCGCTGACCGTGGTGAGCTGATCAGGCGGAAAGAGAAAATCCCCTATAGGCAGCAGCGTGATGATACTGCGCTCCAGCGCTGCCACGTTGTCCCCGACCAGCGCCGCCAAGGGCACGATCTCAGCGAAAGTACGCTTTTGGGCCATCTCCGCCAGAAACGGCAGCAAGCGGGATTTATCTGCGATGCGATCAATCTTATTCACCGCCAGCACCACCGGTCCGGAAAAATCCGCCAGTCGTTTGAGAACAGCAGTATCTTCCTCGGTCCAGCGCAAAGCTTCGACTAAAAAGATAACGACATCGGTGTAGCCCAGCACACTGGTCGCCGCCCGATTCAGATAGCGGCCCATCGCTCGTCCGACCTGACGGTGCAAACCCGGCGTGTCCACATAAACAATTTGTGCCTCCGGCAAGGTCTGAATACCGAGCAGGACATGTCGGGTTGTCTGCGGCTTTGGCGCGGTGATACTAAGTTTCTGGCCGATAAGACGGTTCAATAACGTCGATTTGCCGACATTGGGCCGGCCGAGCAGCGCCGCGTAACCGGCGTGAACCGGTATTGAACCGGTCATTGGATTTGCCCTAGCATTTGGCGGGCAGCCTCTTGTTCCGCCTTGCGGCGGCTGCTACCCGCTGCGACAGCCCGCGTATCAGCCACTGCGCATTCCACCGTGAAATATTGTTCGTGCGGCTCGCCACGCACTTCCAGCACAGTGTAGACCGGCAACGCCTGCTGCCGAGCTTGCAAATACTCTTGCAGGCGAGTTTTGGGATCTTTCAATTCACTGGCGCTAGCCAGCCGTTCCAGCCAATCCCGATAAAGCCGCACGATTAAGTCGCGGCAGGCCGCCAAGCCACCATCTAGATAGACAGCGCCGAAAATCGCTTCCATGGTATCCGACAAAATCGATTCGCGCCGGAAGCCGCCACTCTTCAATTCACCAGGCCCCAGGTTTAGCCAATCTCCCAGCTTCAGGCTACGGGCCAGTTCGGCTAAGGTTTCCCCTTTCACCAAGCTGGCCCGCAAGCGGCTTAGCTCACCTTCGCTGGCTTTCGGGTAGTGCTCGAACAGGTATTCGGCAATCACCAGGCTCAGCAAGGCATCGCCCAAAAATTCGAGCCGTTCATTATTGCGCACTGAGGCACTGCGATGTGTCAGCGCCTCATCCAGCAAGTCGGGTTGCTGGAACGTGTAACCGAGGCTGCCGCACAACTGGGAAATAGGAGGAATCACGGACTCAGCGGAATCGATTCGTTGACTTTAAGGACCACGAATAATTTGTAAAACAATTCTCGCTCATCCTGATAAACCAGGTCGATTACGCGGCCGCTGCGGTCATTCCTGACTTTGAGATCGCTCGCTTTTATATTTTCGACATAGCCGATATCAAATCGCTTTTGAATTCCGTTATGGATGTCCTGTGCGCTCATCTGCGCAAGCTGAGGCTCCTTACGGATACTCTCGACTGTTGATTTAATTGAGTAATACTGGATATACATCGGCACTACCTTCATCCCGATCAGCGCAATAAACGCGATGACGATGATCAGCAACAGCATACCGATCACGGTCATGCCCCGCTGCCTATTAGCGCCCGCTTGTCCGTTGCACTGTTGGCTTATTTTCATCATGACACGCTCCCCTCGTTTATCTGATACCGTTACCGATTCGGCCGCAGTGGCCATTAAACGTGATGCAATCCAAATTCATCCAAATAAAAAACGCCTTGCCGATCAGATTTTCTTCCGGCACCAGGCCCCAATAGCGGCTGTCGGCGCTGTTATCGCGATTGTCACCCATGACAAAAAAATGCCCGGCTGGCACCTGATAAGACCAAGCCATTGAGCCATCTGGTTCCCGCTGGAGTTGTAGCCCGGACCACAGTCCCGCCACCCCCCAACGGCCATTAGCCAACATTTGGATCTGATGGGTCACCTCACCCAATTGCTCGGTGAACTGCCGATAGCCGGTTTCGGCTGTACCCCCGTTGACCAGCGGTGTTAAGGATACCGCCTGACCGTTGATAACTAGCTGACCCTGGCGATACGCCAGGCGGTCACCGGGTAAGCCGACCACGCGCTTGATATACGCTACCGCCGGTTCAAGCGGGTAGCGAAATACCACCACATCTCCCCGCTTCGGTTGACCATTCTCAATAAGTTTCGCATTAAGCACCGGCAAGCGTAGCCCATAAGCGAACTTGTTCACCAAGATAAAATCGCCCTTGAGCAAGGTCGGCACCATCGATTCGGAAGGAATCCGAAAAGGCTCCACGACAAACGAGCGCAAGATTAGCACCGCCAGAATAACCGGGAAAAACGATTTTGATAAATCGACATACCACGGCAATTTTAGAGCGGTCGCCGGTACTTGCGGGGCGCTTTCAGAATCGCCGACATTGACACGGGTGCGACGTGGGGCCAGCACCAACGCATCCAACAACCAGATACCACCGGTCAAAATCGTTAATGCGACCAAAACCGCTGCAAAATCAATATTCATCGCTAAGATATTCCACGGACGAGATCCAAAAGGTCATGAATTTTTCTCCATTTGCAGCACAGCCAGGAAGGCTTCCTGCGGAATTTCCACTTTGCCGACCTGCTTCATACGTTTCTTACCCGCCTTCTGCTTTTCCAACAGCTTGCGCTTGCGGCTTACATCACCGCCGTAGCATTTAGCCAACACATTTTTACGCAGCGCCTTGACCGTGGTGCGAGCGATGATCTGGCTGCCGATGGCGGCTTGGATCGCCACTTCGAACATTTGCTGAGGGATCAGTTCCTTGAGCTTGACCGCAAGATCGCGCCCTCGGTATTGAGCTTGCTCGCGATGGACGATGACCGACAGAGAATCGACACGCTCGCCGTTGATGAGTACATCCAGCTTGACCAAGGGGGCCGCCTGAAACCGCTCAAAACTGTATTCGAACGAGGCAAAACCCCGGCTGATCGACTTTAGGCGGTCAAAGAAATCCAACACCACTTCGCTCATCGGCAACTCGAAACTCAGTTGCACCTGACCACCGGCGTAATGGAGGTTACGCTGCACACCGCGCTTTTCGATACACAAGGTGATGATCGCGCCCAGATAATCCTGTGGAGTCAGAATATGCGCTACGATGATCGGTTCACGAATTTCGGAAACTTCATTCGTTGGCGGTAATTTAGCGGGATTATCAATCGTGAAAATTTCGCCGCCGACCGTCATCACTTCGTAAACGACCGTCGGCGCGGTCGTTACCAAATCGAGGTTGTATTCCCGCTCCAACCGCTCCTGGACGATCTCCATGTGCAACAGTCCCAAAAAGCCGCAGCGGAAACCGAAGCCCATCGCCTGCGAAGTTTCCGGCTCGAAGTAGAGCGAGGAATCGTTCAGGCGCAGCTTTTGCAAAGCCTCGCGCAAGTTACCGAAATCGTCTGACTCGACTGGGAACAAGCCAGCGAACACACGCGGTTGCACTTTCTGAAAACCAGGCAACGGTTCGGCGGCCGGCCGATCAACGCTAGTGAAGGTATCGCCGACCGGCGCACCATCAATGTCTTTAATCCCCGCGATGACATAGCCGACCTCTCCAGCACCGAGGCGGGGCCGTTCACCACGCTTGGGGGTAAAAATGCCAACTGATTCCACTTGAAACGCCCGGCCGGTAGACATCACCTGAATTTTCTGTTTGGGGACGATCCAGCCGTCTACCACCCGGACCAACGAAATCACCCCAACGAAATTATCAAACCAGGAATCGACGATCAGGGCCTTGAGCGGCCCATCGGGATGACCTTGCGGCGCTGGGATACGTTGGACGATTTCCTCCATCAGTTCCACGACGCCCAAACCGCTTTTGGCGCTAACCCGTAAGGCGTGATCGGCATCCAGGCCAATAATGTCACCGATCTCGTGGGCCACCCGCTCCGGGTCAGCCGCCGGCAGATCGATCTTGTTAAGAACGGGGAGCACCTCTAATCCCTGTTCGATGGCGGTGTAGCAGTTGGCCACACTCTGCGCCTCAACACCCTGCGCCGCATCCACCACCAGCAAGGCCCCTTCGCAAGCAGCCAGCGAACGGGACACCTCGTAGGAGAAATCCACATGGCCAGGTGTATCAATGAGGTTGAACAGATAAGCACGACCATCGCGGGCCGCGTAATGCAGCGACACGCTCTGCGCCTTGATGGTAATGCCCCGCTCTCGTTCCAAATCCATCGAATCGAGCACTTGGGCTGCCATCTCCCGCTCGCTCAACCCGCCACACATCTGGATGAAACGGTCGGCCAGCGTGGATTTACCATGATCGATGTGCGCGATGATCGAAAAATTGCGAATGTGATCCATGAATTTACAGCGACTCCGACCCGCCCGGTGGGCCTTTTACGTCAGCGCCAAACCGGTTGGCCCAATAAGCGAAGCCCCCGCCGCCGTCGGGCGCGGAGGCTTAATGCTAAGCTTGTAACCGTGGGATTATAACGTTACTGCGGCAAAGATAATACGCGATTGGTTGCTAACGGGCGTAAGACCACAGGCTGATAGCGAACATCGTTCTGCCAACGCTGTGACAGAATACGAACCGCCAGCAATCCAAGGACAAGACCCAGCACGCCGCAGACCACGACTAATTCCTCACCTGCGGACGCGAAGGCCGCCTGACCGAGCAGCGCTCCGGCAAACAGCAACACCAAGGGCAGGAGATAAACGAGCAACGCCCCGCGCACCAGAGCACCCTCGGCCATGCCAACCCAGACCTCATCTCCAGGTCGGAGTGATGCATCCGTCACCACCCGCACTCGCATCGGCTTGCTACCCCACAGTTTTGTCAGAGCCGCTGTGCCGCAGCCATCGCTCGTGTGGCATCCGCTACAGGCCGACTGCCGGCGAATCTCCAGCCACGCATACCGTTCGCCGGTTTCCGTCACGACTGCGCGCTGTTCGATCACTTTTTGGCTTCCCCTGTGGGATTGGGGAGGCTTTGGGGATTTTCGGGAGCATACGAAATCGCGCTAGCGATAATTTGTACGGTGGCAGCCGGCACTTCCCCTACCACCAGGATCTGAAAATTGTCCAGTCGGGTTCCGAATGCGTTCATGGAGCCTAGCCGCGATTCTCCTTGCAGTAAGGGTGATGCTCCATCCAAGCGCTCAATGAACACCGAAACCGTCGCCAAGCCATCGGCGAAAACCATATGCTCGGTTGGATGTTGACCAGCAGCATCAGCAACCCGATTGTGCAAGATTTTGACGAAGCCTTCCGGTAAGTGCGTCACACTCCAGGCGGAATGCATGACCGGTTGGCCTACGGCCGCTTCGCCGGTACCGACAATGGTTTGGGGCGCTGGCCGCGATCCAGGATCTTCCGCAGCCGATGGGGGCCGCAAAAGAGCTTCGTCGATTTGTGGCTTGGTGTGCAGATCGGTGAACATCAACTGTTCAATCGGATAGCCCTTCTCATCCAGCAAAGCGGAACGCAGCAACATCCCGTCACGCCGATCCAGCCATAAACGATAACCGTAGCGCAAGGCGTCGCGCGGCTTGATGGCCACTACTCGCGCCTCAAGGCCAGCCACCCGACTCTCACCCTCCATCTGAAAATCATAGCGATTTTCCAGCCGACCCAAATCACCGGCGACCGAGACCGGAAGACGTGAATGCCGATAGGTACTGTCGAGCAACGTGGCTTTTGGGGCAGGCAACAACGAAATGAGCGCGTTGCTGGTTACTAAGATATCGCGGGGAGGGCCGGTCAGTGAAGTCAGCCGCTGCCGCTCACCCTTTGAAGTGCGGCCGTGCACGATCCGCATTGCCTCGACATGGGGTCCCTGAACGTAGATGAAGGTTCCTTCATAATTGAGGTTTTGCGACGCATGAATCATCCGCTCCAGCCACTGCTTGGCATCCTCTGCAACGGGTTGGGCGCAAACGGTGGACAATGCAGAACCGGCGGCCAAAACCACGATGGCCCAGGGCAATAAAGGCCGCTTCATTGGAAGCTTAGCGCTCAGTTTGATACCCGACCATGCGCACGTAGGGCAACACACCCTTCATTCCATTCAATGACGCATAGCTATTATGGCTGACCAAGTAGTTATTCAACCGGACCTGCGCCGGATCACCCGGCCGGGTCGCCTCTTGGTCGGTAGCCGCCACGAGAGTTGCGGTCGGGGCAGGAATGACGCTGGACATCGGTGCAACGGCAAATTGCGGGGCCGCTGAGACGGACAGCGGTTTATCGGTTTGCGCCAGCCTGAAGCCAAACAGCGCCACCGCCATCACCGAAGCCGCCAGCCCAAATCGAGCGGCGGGCTTATACCAAAGCGGTGGCGGCTTGACGGCGGACGCCGGCGGTTCTACATCGATCATCTGGCGGATATGTGCGGCAAAACGAGCGTCGAACGCATCCGGCAAATGACCTTGTAGTGCGTCGCTGATCAGATGATAGCGTTCCCATCGCGCCCGGGCTTCATCATCCCGGATCAAGCGGCGCACTACCAAATCGACCTCTCTGCCGGCCAGTTCGCCATCAATGATGGCCGAAATTTGACTGGCGGCAACGGGGAGTTCGTTTGGGTCGGACGTTAATGGGCGTATAGCCGTTCTTTCAGCCATGGCTCTCATCTCGAAACTAGTTTAACAGTGGGTGCAATTTGGCGTCGATTGATTCGCGGGCCCGGAAAATCCGCGAGCGCACCGTACCAATCGGACAACCCATGGTTTGGGCGATTTCTTCATAGCTCATTCCCTCAAGCTCGCGCAGGGTGATCGCCGTGCGCAAATCTTCCGGCAATTCTTCAATGACCTTAAAAACCGTCGCCGCGATCTCATCTTTCAGCAATAACCGTTCGGGGGTTTCATACTCTTTTAACTGAGATTCACCCTCGTACTGTTCGGCCTCTTGCGCGTCGATATCGGACCCCGGCGGGCGCCGGCCCTGAGCAACCAAATAGTTCTTGGCCGTATTGATGGCGATGCGATAAAGCCAGGTATAAAACGCGCTATCCCCACGAAAACCTGGCAAAGCCCGATAAGCCTTGAGAAAAGCCTCCTGAGAAACATCAAGGGCTTCGCTAGGATCGTTCACATAGCGAGAAATCAGCTTGATGATCTTGTACTGATACTTGCGCACCAGCAGATCAAACGCGCTTTTATCGCCCTTTTGCACTCTTTGGACCAGATCGCGATCCAAATGAACTTCGCCCATTCGGGCTGGCCCCTTTCGGCTCAATGGCAATCTCCGTGCGCTCATGACGGTAGACAGGTGCTGTTACCGTTAGTTCGCAGTCATGCCGAGATATGGTTATAGTGTGACAATCGAGTGGCGGAACGAACCCAAGACCCGGAACGAATCTCCGGAGTCAGCCTATCTACAACGATACCCGATTCAAGGAGTCACCCACAAGCCATGTCCACGTCCTCCGTCTCTACTGATGTGCTGATCATCGGCTGCGGCGCTGCCGGTTTGAGTTTGGCGTTGCGACTGGCGGATGGCGCGCGCGTCGTCGCTCTGGCCAAAGGCCCACCGTATGAGGGCAGCACCCATTATGCCCAGGGCGGCGTATCGGCGGTGTTCGATGTCGGTGATTCCATTGAGTCGCACGTAGAGGATACGCTGATTGCGGGAGCGGGTCTGTGCCATACCGATGCGGTACGGTTTACCGTGGAGCACGGCCCAGCCGTCATCCGCTGGCTCAGCGAGCAAGGGGTACCATTCACCATGGAACCCAGCCTTGAGGGTAGCGTGGACTATCACTTGCACCGTGAAGGAGGCCACAGTCACCGGCGCATCGTCCACGCGGCTGATGCCACCGGCCGAGCGATCCAGACTACCCTACTGGATCGTGCGCGCCAACACCCCAATATTACCCTGCACGATCATTACAGCGTGGTCGATTTGATCGTCGGCACCAAATTGGGTCTGACCAGCAACCGTTGCCTGGGCGCCTATGTCTTAAATCGTACCAGCCAGCGCGTCGAAGTGATCGCCGCGCGCTTCGTGGTGTTGGCCACTGGCGGCGCCAGCCGGGTTTATCTGTATTCCAGTAATCCGGACGTTTCCACTGGCGATGGCATCGCTATTGCGTGGCGAGCCGGTTGCCGGGTGGTAAACATGGAATTCATGCAATTTCATCCCACCTGCCTCTATCACCCACAAGCTAAATCCTTTCTGATTTCCGAAGCCGTGCGCGGCGAGGGCGGCGTCTTGCTATTACCGGATGGCAGCCGCTTCATGCAGAATTTTGACCCACGCCAGGAACTTGCCCCACGCGATATCGTAGCCCGCGCCATCGACCATGAAATGAAACGGCTAGGTGCCGAATGTTTGTATCTTGATATCAGCCACAAGCCAGCTGATTTTGTCCGTTCCCATTTTCCTAATATCGACGCCAAATGCCGGGAGTATGGCTTCGATATGACCAAGGAGCCGTTGCCGGTGGTGCCCGCCGCCCACTACACCTGTGGCGGCGTATTGACCGATCTGGCTGGGCGCAGCGATCTGGAAGGGCTTTACGCTATCGGTGAGGTCGCTTTCACCGGCCTGCACGGTGCCAACCGCATGGCCAGCAATTCCTTGCTTGAATGCCTGGTGTTCGCTGCTGCCGCCAATGTCGATATCCGCGCTCAACTGCCCAGCGTGCCCGCTCCTCCCGCTCTGCCGGAATGGGACGAAAGCCGCGTCACCGACTCGGACGAAGAAGTGGTGGTTGCCCATAACTGGCAAGAGTTGCGCCGGTTCATGTGGGATTACGTCGGCATCGTCCGCACCAACAAGCGTTTACAGCGCGCCAAGCACCGGGTAGAGCTGCTGCTGCGTGAAATCGCTGAATATTATGGCAATTTCCGAATCGACAATAATTTGATCGAATTGCGAAATTTGGCCTTGGTTGCAGATTTGATCATCTGCTCGGCGCTGGAACGCAAGGAAAGCCGAGGACTGCATTACACCCTTGACTATCCAACCGTGAACGAAACTTCGCCACCCCGCGATACCATCCTGGTGCCCGATCACTTTGCCGGTAAAGAATGGTCGCCGCAGTGGGGCAAGCCGGTCTGACCAGGCTAAACCGACCTTAGCGGTGTGCGCTATCGGTGGTCTCCGCCCCCCGCCGGATGCGCAGCAAAACCCGTAACCGGCGCAGGCTGTCCGGGCTGGCAGAATCGGGCAATAGGGTTAGCGACCGGTACCGATTGCCTTCCAACCGGAAGTTGAGGATTATGAGGACGGGATGGCCATAGCCATCGACCAGTTCTGCGGTGAGGATAACGCCGGTGCCGGTTTCCAGCCGCCAGCATCCGTCAAGCCAGGCGATGCGCACAATAGACTCATGTCGGCGTGGCCCATTGCCAAGCCAGAACCAGAGCAGTGACAAACCCAAACCCAGGCTAAAACTTGCCTTGAGCCAGATCGGTATAACAGCAATCAGGACAGCGGTAACAGCCAACAGATGGGCGATGCTGACACCGATGAGCAAATAGCGCGACGGCTGAAGCTCGACCGTAAAATCAGGCAAATGGCGCATGTTGGCTCGGTGAGCATCATCGCCCTCTGGCCCTCCCACCATCACGGCTGCTCAGTGCTCAGAACGCAGGGCGCGGCCATTCGGCTTGCAAAAACGCCGGTAGTTACCGCTCAAAGCGGGTCAGGCTCGTTGAGTAAGGTCCGCATGGCATCGACCACCCGCGCCATCACCGCATCCGGCGGCGTGGCCCGCCCGACCATATAGCTCATCAGCAGCGGATCTTGCAGTTCCAAGATCTCTGCAAAGGCCCGTTGTTCCTCCACCGAGGCGTCAGGGTAATATCGCTCCAAATACCCCAGCGTCAGCAAATCCAACTCCTTCATGCCGCGCCGGCAACGCCAACGCAATTTACCCATTTCTTCGGTCACAGTCAGTTCTCCTGCCAAGAAAAACCCCCCGTCTAGGATAGACGAGGGGTCGAGGTTGACAACAGCGATGCGGAAGCCGCAGCGAATTAGCGCCGTTCCACCATCAATTTCTTGATCTCCGCAATGGCTTTCGCGGGATTCAAGCTCTTCGGGCAGGTCTTGGTGCAGTTCATGATGGTGTGGCAACGATACAGCCGGAACGGGTCTTCCAGATTGTCTAGGCGCTCACCGGTGAACTCATCGCGACTATCCACAATCCAGCGGTACGCCTGCAACAGGATGGAAGGTCCAAGATAGCGTTCGCCATTCCACCAATAGCTCGGACAACTGGTCGAGCAACACGCACAAAGGATGCACTCATACAGCCCATCCAGCTTGGCACGATCTTCCTTGGATTGCAGGCGCTCCCGCGCTGGCGGCGGCGTGATCGTCTGCAACCAGGGCTTGATCGAAGCATATTGGGCGTAAAAATGGGTCAGATCTGGCACCAAATCCTTGACGACCGCCATGTGCGGCAGCGGGTAAATTTTCACCTCGCCGGTAACGTCATCAATCGCCTTGGTACAGGCCAAGCTGTTGGTGCCGTCGATATTCATCGCACATGAGCCGCACACCCCTTCACGGCAGGAGCGCCGGAAGGTCAGGGTGGGGTCCATCTCGTTTTTGATCTTCAGTAAGGCATCCAGCACCATGGGGCCGCAGGCCGCCAGATCCACTTCATAGGTATCCATCCGTGGGTTTTCGCCACCATCGGGGTCCCAGCGGTAGATGTGGAAGCGCCGGACGTTTTTGGCACCGGTCCCCGCATAATAGGTCTTACCGGTGCCGATGACGGAATTAGCCGGAAGATTGAATTGAGCCATGGCGTCATCCTCTCAGTAAGTGCGCTTCTTGGGTGGAATGTACTCCACCTCATCGGTCAGGGTATAGGTATGGACCGGCCGATAGTCGATGGTAACGCCGCCCTTGGCATCCAAGGACGCCAGAGTATGCTTCATCCACTGTTCGTCGTTGCGATCCGGGTAATCCTCGCGGGCATGACCACCACGGCTTTCGGTGCGATTGTACGCGGACTTGATCGACACCATGGCGCAACCGAGCAGGTTATCCAGTTCCAGCGTCTCGACCAGATCGGAATTCCAAACCATGCCACGGTCGGTGACACCGACATGCTCGAAGCCGGCATAGACCTCTTCCAGCAGATTGATGCCTTCAGCCATCGAATCGCCGGTACGGAACACCGCCGCGTGATTCTGCATGGTCCGCTGCATCCGCATCCGCAAACTGGCCGTCGGATTTTCACCCTTGGCGTTACGCAGCCGGTCGAAGCGGTCAACGACCTTATCAATCGCCGCCTGGGGTGCCGCTTTGTGCGGCGTATTGGGCTGAACCAGCTCAGCGCAACGGATGGCGGCGGCACGGCCGAATACCACGATATCGAGCAGTGAATTTGAACCCAACCGATTGGCGCCATGGACCGACACGCAGGCAGCCTCACCAATGGCCATCAAGCCGGGGATAATGTGATCAGGATTACCGTCCTTGAGAATCACCACTTCGCCGCGATAGTTGGTGGGGATGCCGCCCATGTTGTAATGAACGGTCGGCAATACCGGCGCTGGCTCCTTGGTCACATCCACGCCCGCGAAGATGCGCGCGGTCTCGGCGATGCCCGGCAAGCGCTCGTTGATGACGCCGGCGCCCAGATGTTCCAGGTGCAGATGGATATGATCCTTATGCTCGCCAACGCCGCGCCCTTCACGGATTTCAATGGTCATGGAGCGGCTGACCACATCGCGCGAGGCTAAATCTTTGGCGTTTGGCGCATAGCGTTCCATGAACCGCTCGCCGTTGGAATTGGTCAGATAACCGCCCTCGCCCCGACAACCTTCAGTCATCAGACAACCGGAGCCGTAGATACCCGTCGGGTGGAATTGGGTGAATTCCATGTCTTGGAGCGGCAAGCCAGCGCGCAACACCATGCCGTTGCCATCGCCAGTGCAGGTGTGGGCGGAGGTTGCCGAGAAATAGGAGCGGCCATAGCCACCGGTGGCCAATACCGTCTGATGGGCATGGAAAACGTGCAGCGTACCCTCGGACAGATCCCAAGCCACCACACCGCGACACGCCCCGCTGTCGTCCATGATTAAATCCAGGGCGAAATACTCGACGAAAAATTCGGCGTTATGGCGCAGAGCCTGCTGATACAGCGTATGCAGAATGGCGTGACCGGTACGATCAGCCGCCGCGCAGGTCCGTTGAGCGGTGCCTTCACCGTAGTTGGTAGTCATGCCGCCAAACGGCCGCTGGTAGATTTTGCCCTCTTCAGTGCGGGAGAACGGCACACCGTAGTGCTCCAGTTCGATCACCGCCGGAATGGCTTCGCGGCACATGTACTCAATGGCGTCTTGATCGCCCAGCCAGTCGGAGCCTTTCACAGTGTCGTAGAAATGCCACTGCCACAGATCCTGACCCATATTGGCCAGCGCCGCCGACATGCCGCCCTGCGCCGCGACCGTGTGGCTGCGGGTGGGGAAAACTTTGGTCAAGCACGCTGTCTTCAGGCCCTTCTGGGCCATGCCGAAGGTCGCGCGCAAACCCGCACCGCCCGCGCCGACCACGACCACATCGTAGTTATGATTGATTAATTTGTATGCGTTGGACATGAAACCTCAGCCTCCAGTGGTGGGCGTCAGGCGAGCGCGATTTTAAGCACGCTGATGATAGAGATGGCGCCCAGCAAAAACAGCGCGAACTGTGTCACAAGCAGCGCGACATACATGGCCCATTCCGGCCGGACATAATCCTCGTAGATGACCTGCATACCCAGTTTGGCGTGATACAACACCGTCACCAGGAAAGTCACCATCAGTCCAGCGTTGAGCGGCCTGCTCAGCCATTGCTGGAACACCGCATAATCGACACGCGAATAGGACAGCATGGAAAACGCGAACCAGACGACCAATGGCACCAGGGCAATGGATGTGACCCGTTGCATCCACCAATGATGGGTGCCATCTTTGGCGGTGCCCAGGCCGCGAACGTGAGCGAGCGGGGTACGAAGACTCATAGCGTTTCTCCTCAAGATCCGGCGATCAGCCAGCACAGCACGGTCAGGATGATGGATGACGAAACCACCCACCGGCCGGATTTCTCGGCGTCTTTCATCTCAAAACCATAACCGGCATCCCAGAATAAGTGCCGAATCCCGTTGGCCATGTGATAGAACAGCGCCCACGTCCACAAAAACAGGAACAACTGTCCCAGCATCGACCCGATCACGGCCTGCGCGTGCTTGTAGGCTTCGGGACCGAGCGCGGCGGCGGCCAGCCAGTACACCAGCAGCAGCGTGCCGACCACCAGACCGGCACCAGTGGCGCGGTGGGTAATAGACAACACCGAGGTCATTTGCGGTTTGTAATAAGGGCCGATCATGAACGGCGACAGCGGCCGCTTGTTGGCTGACATAGGTCTCTCCTCTAGTTATAAGTGGGAAAGTCAGACACTTTTTGTGCAATGCAAAACAGGGAGAATGCTACGCCCATTTTGAGGGTCTTCACAATGGGAAGCACGGAACCGAGCGATGATCGACCGAGGCGCCAAAACCCGCCAAGGCAGCGCAGGTCGGCTAGAAATCGATGCAACGCCCGGCTTTTTCCCAATCGCCATAGCGGGTGGGTTCGGGGCCTTTAGGGCCACCGTATTCCTTTGGCTTATCGGGTTGTTGGGGGGGTTGCGATCCGGCAGGCGTTGGCGACGACTGCGGCGGTAGTGTTGTCTGTGTATCGTTCTTATTCATGACAACTCACTGAAGCGGGTTAAGGGATGGTTTTAGGCCGCCATCCTCACCCCAACCACCAACGCCTTCCCCAGAAATTCCAGAGAGAGTACCCTAGCGTGGCGGTGGGAAATTAGTCTATATTCTTAAGGGATATTATGCCGCTCGTAGCCGCTAAACGCAATTGACGGGCGGCTCCCATCCCAAATCACGCCAGCTTGCTTGAAGTTAGCAATCTAACCGGAGTTGAGCCGATGAACGCGGAATGGAGCACATTTCTGGCGCGGGTGGGCGCTGTGTTGGCACCAAATCAGGTGGCAAGCTTCGGGCGGCCGGATCGGGAATTGCAGCAGGCGCTGACTGACGACATTTGTTGCGACTTATCGCACCAGGGTGTGATGGCTGCGCGCGGCCCCGACAGCGAAACTTTCCTGCAAGGCCAATTCACCTGCGATGTGCGCCGTGTCACCGCCGAGCATAGCCTGATCGGTGCCTATTGCACGCCCAAAGGCCGCGCGCTGGCCTGCTGCCGGATCTTTCTTCATGATCAGATCCATTACCTGGAGCTACCCCGTTCGTTGCTGGAGCCAACGCTGACCCGCTTACGCAAGTATGTGATGCGAGCAAAAACGGTGCTGGAGGATGCAAGCGACACGATGGGGCGCATGGGGATCGCCGGCCCGCAAACCGCGCGCCTCTTGAATCACCATGGCCTGATCGTTGATGAAACGATGGCGCCGGATGCCGTACAGCAGACAAACCACCTGACCCTCATCCGCCTCCCCGGCCCTATACCCCGCTTTGAGATCCACGGCCCGGCTCAGCAACTGGCAGAGGTCTGGCAGGCGCTCAGTACGAGTGTTGCGCCGGTTGGGGCTGAAGCATGGCGGTTGCTCGATATCCTGGCAGGTATGCCAGTCGTTTATCCAGAAACGGTCGAAGCCTTTGTGCCACAAATGCTTAATCTAGAGAGCCTGGATGGCATCAGCTTCCAGAAAGGCTGCTATACCGGCCAAGAAATCGTGGCGCGCGCCCACTATCTTGGCAAACTAAAACGGGGGATGGTGCTAGCGAGGGTGGATAGCCCGACTCCGCCGCATCCTGGCGATTCGCTATTTTCATCGCCAGCAGGCTCTAATCAGAACGCCGGACAACTGGTCGATGCCGCTCGCCATCCCAATGGTGGCTACGCCGTGCTGGCGGTGGTCTTGCTGGAGATTGCCAACGAGGGCGTGCTGCACTTGGGCGATGCCAGCGGACCACCACTCCGCCTAGAGCCGTTACCCTACTCCGTTGCAACCACCCGCTAATCGTCGGCGACCAGCCAACCGCCCAATTCCTGCCAGCGATTGACGATCAGACAAAACAATTCCGCCGTGCGCTCGGCATCGTAGATGGCTGAATGGGCTTCGCGCTCATCCCAGTGGATACCTGCCGCATGGAGCGCCCGTGCCAGCACCGTTTGGCCATAAGCCAGCCCGGCCAGGGATACCGTATCGAAGCTGCTGAATGGGTGAAATGGGTTGCGTTTGATCTTGGCACGAGCGGCCGCTGCATTCAAAAACGCCAGATCAAAGAAGGCGTTATGACCCACCAGCACAGCACGGGTGCAACCGGTTTCACGCATTTCACGACGCACCTCACGAAAGATGGCCTCCAGCGCCTCGCTTTCCGGCACCGCGAACCGAAAGGGATGATCCGGGTCGATGCCGTTGACCGCCATGGATGCCGGGTCCAGCCGTCCTCCGGCAAAGGGCTGCACATGGTGGGCTAAGGTTCCGGCAGGTTGCAGGCGGCCCTGCCAATCCATGCGGACAATGACGGCGGCGATTTCGAGTAAGGCGTCCGTCTGGGCGTTGATGCCACCGGTTTCGACATCAATGATAACCGGCAAAAAACCTCGGAAGCGGCGGGCGATGAGCGTGTTGGGAGCAGGTTGGTTCATCGCGCCAGCATAGCGGATAGCGCCCGGAAACGCACCGTGCGGCTTTTTTGTGGTTCAACCCGGCGTATTGTGCGTTACCCAACGGGGACCGGTCGTGGTCTCCTCGCGTTTCCAGAATGGTGCTTTGGATTTCAGTTCTTCCATGATGGCTCGACAGGCGGCGAACGCTGCCGCCCGATGGGCAGACCAGACGGCCACCAAGACGATGGGATCGTTCGGTTGCAACGCACCGACCCGATGAATCAGCAGCGCATCCAATAACGTCCATTCGTCAGTGGCCGCCGTTACGATTCGTTGCAAATGGCGTTCGGTCATGCCGGGATAGTGCTCCAGCGTCATGCCGGTAACCGGACTCTGGTCGTTGTAATCGCGCATGGTGCCGATGAAGATGGCCGTGGCGCCGTATCGGCCTTGCAGTTCCCGCTGATTGGCTTGATAGCGCGCCAGCTCGGCCAGAGGATCGAAAGGCGTTGCGCGCAACTCGACCCGCATCGCTTATCCTCCGGTCACCGGTGGGAAAAATGCCACCTCATCACCATCATTGACAGGCTGCGCCGGTTGGGCGTAGTCCATGTTGACCGCTATCAAGGTATTGGGCGGTAAGGGCATCTCTGGCCAAAGAGTGGCCCAAACTTCGGCGGCCGTCATCTCCCCGACCAGCGGCAGCCGATCTTCAGCACGGCCCAAGCGGTCGCGCAAGCTGGCAAAATATTTGATGTGGATCGTCATGTATCTGCCTCACTTTGAGCTTTTTAAGTGCCAGAACCGGGAAATAGTTCGGCCAGATCGATGATGGCATCGGGGCATAAGATCGGCGCGATTTGGCCGGTGCGGCGGCAATCCCGCTGCTGATACTGGCCGTTGATTGGCTCGCGGTAGATTTCTAGTTGCCGATTTTGAATATCGAGCAGCCAGACTTCCGGGATGCCGTTTCTGGCGTACAGCGGAATTTTGACATCGCGGTCGTAATGGAGGGTGCTATCTGAAACCTCTACAAGAAGCAGTACATCTTCGGAATGAGGATTGGATTGTTCGTAATCGTCTCCCCGCCAGCGCAGGATCGAAAGATCAGGTTGAGGCTCGGCATAGCCACCCAATACGACGGGATTCTGCACCGAGATGATGGCTTTATCGCCGATCACTTTTGAAAACAGGCGAGTCAATCGATTGACATTGCCTCCATGAAAACTCCCAATTGGCGCCATTTCGATGATCTCTCCGTCAATCAATTCTACCCGCGAGTCTTCGTTCAATAAGCCAACTTCCGCCATACGGTGAAATTCGCCCACGGTCCAGCGATGGCGCGGTACGTTCATTAATTCTCTTTCTATCAAGGGAGTTGACATAGATTTCTCTCCTGATCAAAAACATTGATTAACCTAATGGGATGCGATCATTTGCCCATTCCCGACTCAAGGCCAGTAGCCGCCGTAAAATTTCCTCATCAGTCAAATCCGCCGGCCAACCCTGCGATTGAAACCGATGAGCTTGCGGTATAGTAACGGTTCATTTTGCCATACCGGCGGTGTATTTCGTTGGAGCACCGCTCTACTTCTTCAAGGCGCAATCCATGCCCCTCAAAACCGTCAACGTCGGCCTGATCCAGCAAGCGTGCGGCGCCGACCGCAACACCAATCTGGCTGAAAGCATCAACGGCATTCGTGAGTTGGCCGAACACGGCGCGGAATTGATCGTGTTGCCGGAACTGCACGCGCATTCCTACTTCTGCCAACTCGAAGACCCGACGTCATTCAATTTGGCCGAACCGATTCCCGGCCCCACCACCGACGCGCTCGGTGCTATCGCTCGCGAGTTAGGCGTGGTGATCGTCGCCTCCGTGTTCGAGCGGCGTGCGGCGGGACTGTACCACAACACTGCCGTGGTGCTGGAACGCGACGGCCACATCGCCGGCACCTATCGCAAAATGCACATTCCCGACCACCCCGGCTATTACGAAAAATACCACTTCACCCCCGGCGATCTTGGCTTTACCCCCATTGATACCTCGGTCGGCCGACTTGGCGTGCTGGCGTCTTGGGATCAGTGGTTCCCGGAAGCGGCACGCTTGATGGCGCTAGCTGGTGCGGATTTGTTGCTGTACCCCACCGCTATCGGCTGGAATCCCGACGATGAGGAGGAGGAGCGGCAGCGCCAGTGGGAAGCCTGGATCATCGCCCAACGGGCACACGCCATCGCCAACGGTATCCCGGTAGTGGTTTGTAATCGCGTCGGCTCTGAAGACGATCCGTCCGGTCAAACCCCCGGTATCTCCTTCTGGGGTACCAGCTTCATCGTCGGCCCACAAGGCGAATGGCTGGGCACGGCTTCGGCCGAAGAACCCGCCACGCTGGTGGCCGAGGTGGATTTGAGCCGTTCTGAAGAGGTGCGGCAGGCGTGGCCGTATCTGCGCGACCGGCGCATCGACGCTTACGCGGGTCTGTTGAAACGCTATCTGGATCGCTGAGAGAACAGATCATGTCAACACCCGCTGACCGCCTCCGCACCCTGCTCGCCCAGCCCGGCTTGCTGCTGATGCCCGGCTGCCATGATGCGCTATCGGCCAAACTGGTCGAACAAGCCGGTTTTCCCACCGCCTTTATGAGCGGCTTCGCCGTTGCCGCCGTTCGGCTCGGCTTGCCTGATACCGGCTTGATCTCTTATGGCGAGTTGGTCGATCAGGGCCGAAACATTTGCAATGCGGTCAACATCCCGCTATTCGGCGATGGCGATACTGGTTTCGGCAATGCGCTCAATGTCCGGCGCACAGTCGAAGGCTACGCCCGTGCCGGTTTTGGCTGTGTGATGATCGAAGATCAGGTGATGCCGAAACGCTGCGGTCACACGCGCGGTAAAGCGGTAGTCGGCCGTGAGGAAGCGCTGTTGCGGATACAGGCGGCGGTGGATGCGCGCAACGAGGGTACGGATATCCTGATCCTGGCCCGTACCGATGCCCGCGCCACCGACGGCTTAGACGAAGCGATCATCCGCAGTCAGGAATTCGCAAAAATTGGCGCCGACATTACCTTCCTGGAAGCACCGCTGAGTGAAGCGGAAATGCGCCGTTATTGTGCGGAAGTGCCGGGCTACAAAATGGCCAATCTGGTTGAATTTGGCAAAACGCCGTTATTGCCGTCGGCGCAACTGGCCGCCATCGGCTACAAGATCGCCGTCTACCCGCTCACCTTGCTCAACGTCTCCATCAAGGCGATGCGGGCGGCGCTTGAACGCATCCAGCGCAAAGAAGCGGTCGAGGTGCTGGATTTCACGGCATTGCAAGCAGCGGTCGGCTTTCCTGAATACTACGCCGGCGAGGAACGCTACCGCCGCTCCGGCGACCATTGAGTCGAGCGCAAACGCGCTCAAGGACGAGCATCACACCCCGGTCATACCGAACCGGGCCGGAATCAGCGCGTAGACCAGTTGGATATTTTCGGATGCAATTAGCTCGAACAGGCGCTGGGCTTCTGCATCGCTTACGATAAATTCGACCTCGACGGACACCGATCCGGCCAGCTCGAAAAAATGATCTTCGTGCAACTGATGATGGCGGCCGAAACCACCGATAGCGCGAAACGCCGAACCGCCGCGCAAGCCCAGGTGGTTGCCTTGTTCGAGCAACCACTCCCATAACAGTCGGCCATGATGCCGCCTGTTTCCGCGGACGTAAAACCTCAAAAACGAACCTTCCACCGCCGACCCTCCCCGGTCAAGCGCCTGGTGATGACACCGCTTGGCCCACTTGTAGCGCTCAAGACCGAATCAGCAACCCGCGAACTGTCAGAATTCCTAGCGCGGTCAGCGTCAGTGATCCCAGCAAATGGGCGCCCGCTGCGACCAGCGCCCAGCCGATTTGCCCGCGCGTCAACAGCGTGACCACTTCGGCCGAAAACGTGGAAAAAGTCGTCAGGCCACCCATAAAGCCGGTGATGATGAATAAGCGCAGTTCGGGCGGCAGGCTGGTGTTGACGGCAAAAAATGCTACGGCCACCCCAACCAAATAGCCGCCCAATAAATTAGCCGCCAGCGTCCCCAGCGGCACCGTCGGAAAAAGCGGATTGCACAAAATACCCAGCCACCAGCGAAGGCAAGCCCCTAAACCGGCACCGCCGAACACGGCAAAAAAGGAATAGACGCCCATCCTACCTCCACCACCCAGCGACTCGACTGCCACAGAATAGCCGCTAGCGGCGGAAATCACCTCCCGCTTGGCTGGGTCGCCAGGCTCTTAGCCCTGAAATTCCTCGTAGGCGCGTAAGGCTTCAGCGGCATACATCAACGATGGCCCACCACCCATGTAGACCGCAACCGCCAGGGTTTCAGTGAGCTGCTCGTGGGTCACACCCAGGCGCACCAGCGCCTTCACATGAAAGCCGATGCAGCCATCGCAGCGGGCGGCCACCCCGATTGCCAAAGCGATCAATTCCTTTTGCAGCTCTGAAAGAACGCCAGGCGCCATCGCCGCCTTCGCCATCGCCCCGAATCCGGCCATGGTTCCTTCCGCGTCCTTGCGAAACCCGGCCAGCGCCTGATTAATATCCTGGGTGATTTGCCTAAATGATTTGCTGGCCATAGCGTTTATCGGGTTGAGCTACTATCGGTTGAACCCACATTGCAGGTGTTCATGCCGAACAAGGTGTAAGCCGGGCAGAATCGGAATATCCCGGTCGCCAGCGGCACGAGGCCGATCCAGCCCCACACGCCGATAGTTCCCGTCACCGCTAACAGAATCAAGGCCACTCCGACGACGATGCGAACGATCCGATCCGGTGTTCCTACATTGAATTTCATGACGATACCTCTTTGTGATGAATCAAACCAAATAATGACCATCCGTACCAAGGCTCACTCCGGCAGACAAATCTGCCGACGCCAGATCGCGAGCAAGGTTCGAGCCGCCAGGGCTGTGATCAGCAGGCTCAGGAAAACCAATAAACCATATCCTAATGACTTAAACACCGTGCCCGGCAGATACGTGCTCATGATCAGTGTTGCCAGCGTGAACGCGGTCAGGGGAAAGGAGCAGGCCCAGGCTGAAATAAAAAAGGGCAAGCGCAGAAAGCGCAGCGCGTTACTGGCCAGCAGCATGGCCAGGAATAACGCCATGTAATACAGTATCCGGGCGAACGCATCGAGTCCGCCGGTCAGATTGGTATAAGCGATGAAACCAACGGACGGAGGGGCCAACAGAATGAATATAGTCGGGGTCAATCGCGCTGGCAGTGGTTCATGAAAAATCAATCGATACAGAATGATCGTCAGCAACACGATCCAAAACACCATCCCGATACTGAAGAAAAACCAGGACAGTTCCGGCAACGCCAGCCGACCACCGACGACCGATATAATGATATTGCCGACCACCGGGACGAACCATGAGGGATTCGCGTGCTGGATCGTGTAATGGGTGTGGTGGAGCCAACTGCTGAAAATCGCCAGGGTCAAACACAGATGAACCGCCGCACCCACCACCCACAGTCCATAGGCGATACCGGGGGCCGCCTCCAGATAACAGAGCGCCAGCAGCAACAGGGAAATCGAAACCATCGGAAAAAAGCTGAGCCGGATCGGATGGCGCATTTCCTGCGTGACGGCCTGGGGATAGCGCACCATCTTCAGGACGTAAAGCACCAACAGCAATCCAAACAGCGCGCTTGCCAGGCCGCGCAGTCCTTCACCAACGAGGATCGGCATTCCCAAAACGGTGTGAGCTTTGAGCCAGACTAAAGTCAAACCGGCCATACCCATCACTATGGCAAAAATAGAAACCGGCAAGTACTCAAGGCGCTGCTCAGCGAGCTTCTGCGGTGTTATAGCGTCAGGCGTGGCAGGCGCAGGGAGGGCGGGGTCCATGGGCAAAATCTGTCCGATAATGTAGGGTTAGGCAAGTCGGCGCTATTGCACAGCCATGTCTTAAGCTTAAACCGGCCTTGTATTTAATATATTATAATTAACTAATATTCTATTCAATAATAAAATTATATTTTTAAATTTTAAAATAAAATCAATTAATTAGATTTCTTCTGCCGCCTTGCTGGTTGAGATTGACCCGCGCGTGTTCCGCCCGGTTTATAAGGATTATCACCCCCACGGAACTCGACGCGGATCGGCGTACCCCACAGTTGCAGCCGTTTTCGATAGACACCAACCAAATAACGTCGATACGCTTCCGGGACATGATTGATCCGGTTGCCGTGAATAATGATCAGCGGCGGATTTTGGCCGCCCTGATGGGCGTAGCGCAGTTTGATGCTGTGGCCTTGCACCAGCGGTGGTTGATGGGCGGAAACGGCATCCTCCAGGATGCGGGTCAGTTCCGGCGTAGACAGCTTGCGGGTCGCAGCGGAATAGGCTGCCCGCACCGATGCCAACAACTCACCGACCCCGGTGCCGTGCAATGCGGAAATAAAATGGATCTTGGCGAAATCGAGAAACCCCAACCGGCGGTCGAGATCGCTTTTGACCTGCGCACGGGTATCTGCATCCAGGTGATCCCATTTATTAACCCCAATCACCAACGCCCGACCGCTATCCAACACCAAGCCCAATAAGCTGGCATCCTGCTCGCTGATCCCTTGCCGGGCATCCAGCACCAGCACGACCACATGAGCCTGTTCAATAGCTTGTAGTGCTTTAATGACACTAAATTTTTCCACGGTTTCGCTGATGCGCGAACGGCGGCGCACGCCGGCGGTGTCGATCAACACGTACCGTTGGCCGTCGCGCTCGAAGGGTACGGCGACGCTATCACGGGTCGTACCGGGCAGATCGGAAGCCAGCATCCGCTCCTCGCCCAGCAGCCGGTTAACCAGCGTGGATTTGCCGACATTGGGCCGCCCTACCACCGCCAGTTTGATCGCATCCTCCGGCGGCTTCGCATTCTCTGTGCCGCTTGCGTCCTCCACTTCAGCCGTCGTCGGCAGTGCTGCAAAAACCTCCTCCATCAAGGTTTCGATACCCTGGTTATGCTCGGCAGCAATGACATGCAAATGCTCCAAGCCAAGCGCATGAAAATCGGCGCTGATGACATCTGGATCACGATGTTCGGCTTTGTTGATGACCAACTGGACCGACTTACCGGTGCGGCGTAACTGATCGGCAATATCCTGATCAGCGACAGTCAATCCGGCACGGCCATCCACCAGCAACAAAATCAGATCTGCCTCTTCGATGGCACGCCATGCCTGGCGAGCCACCAAGCCACTGATGCCCTCGTTCTCATCGGTTAACCCACCGGTATCAACCACCACATAAGCGCCGGGGCCACGTTGGCCGATCCCGTACTGGCGGTCGCGAGTCAAACCGGGCAAATCAGCCACCAGCGCATCGCGGGTGCGAGTCAACGAATTGAATAAAGTGGATTTACCGACGTTGGGTCGGCCGACCAGAGCGATGACGGGAAGCATGTCGGTATGGTGTAATTACAAGGTAAGGTGGCGAATTATGCCTGAAAGCCTGTCTCGGACAGCAAAAGTTTGAGAATCAATGCTCTGTTTATCGAACATGTTATTCTGGTTGAGTGCCAAATCTATTTTTTCGCAGGCTGAATTCGATGAGCCGCATCGGGAATACGCTTCATGTCCGCTGAACTCTGGTTCGCTTTTGTCGTAACCTCCGCCATTCTTCTGGTTATCCCTGGCCCGACGATTCTGACGGTCATCAGCTATTCAGTCGCCCACGGCCAGCGCGCCAATGTTCCGCTGGTGGCGGGCGTCGCTCTCGGCGATTGCACGGCACTGGTCTTATCCCTGCTGGGTTTGGGCGCCTTATTAGGCACTTCCGCGCTGTGGTTCACTGTCATTAAACTGGCCGGCGGTTTGTATTTGCTCTATCTCGGCATCAAGCTATTGACCGCAAAGGTTTCCGCGCCCGATACCACTCTACCCATCGCTCCGACTTCTCGCTGGCGCTTGTTCCTGAACACGTATCTGGTGACGGCGCTGAACCCAAAGGGAATCGTTTTCTTTGTCGCGTTTCTCCCCCAATTCATTGATCATCGCGCCAACGTCACTCTGCAACTGTGGATTCTGGCGGGGACTTTTGTCTTGATGGCGATTATTAATTCGACCCTTTATGCGATCTTTGCCGCTGCGGCACGGGATGCGCTGGCATCAGCTCGCGCACAGCGCGGCTTTAATGTGGTCGGTGGTTCGCTACTGGGAGCGGCCGGAATCTGGGCCTTATTGGCTCGACGAATGGCGTAACACGGGCAAGCGGTTCCGACAAATTTCTGGTAGTCTTCGCCTTTTCGCCGCCAGCCCTCCTCGCGTACCCCTTCGATGGCCTCACTATCCCGTACTCGCGTTAAAATTTGCGGCATTACTCGCCCCGAAGATGGCGTCATGGCCGCCGATTTGGGTGCAGACGCCATCGGGTTGGTCTTCCATCGGCCCAGTCCCCGGTCCATCGACCCAGATAGGGCGCTACAAATCATTGGTGCGCTACCGCCCTTTGTGACTGCTGTGGGCCTGTTCAGGAATGAAGACCCCGCAGCGGTTCGTGCCATTCTGGCGGCGGTGCCTCTGACGATGGTGCAATTCCACGGTGACGAAGACCCGGCGTATTGCGCTGCGTTTGGGGTGCCTTACCTCAAAGCCGTTCCGATGGGTGCGAATGCCGAGGTAGCGGATTACCAACGACGCTTCGCCACGGCGACCGCCCTCTTGCTCGACAGCCACGGCGGTAACAAAATGGGTGGCACCGGTCAAGGTTTTGACTGGAGAAAAATTCCAGCCGAGCGCCACAAGCCATTGATTTTGGCTGGTGGCCTCCATCCCGGCAATATCACCGCCGCCATCCGTGACGTTCGGCCCTATGCCGTTGATGTCAGCAGCGGGGTCGAAGCCGCTAAAGGCATCAAGGATGCTGAACTCATGCGGGCATTCCTGCGAGGTGTCTACGACTGTGAAAGCCATGACCAATAAAAAAGTGGATTACAGCCAATTCCCCGACGCCACCGGCCATTTCGGCCGTTACGGCGGTCGCTTCGTCGCTGAAACGCTGATGGAAGCGTTGCATGAGTTGAATGAAGCCTGGCAAGGCTATCGCAATGATCCCGAATTTCTGGGGGAGTTGGATAAAGACCTTGCGCGTTACGTCGGCCGGCCTACCCCGATCTACCATGCCGAGCGCTGGAGCCGGCAACTCGGTGGCGCCCAAATCTATCTCAAGCGTGAAGATCTCAACCACACCGGTGCGCACAAGATCAACAACACGGTCGGCCAAGCCTTGCTGGCCGCTCGGATGGGCAAAACTCGGCTGATTGCCGAAACCGGCGCCGGTCAACATGGGGTCGCCTCCGCTACCGTCGCTGCCCGCCTTGGCATGGAATGCGTGGTCTACATGGGTACGGATGACATCAAGCGGCAAGCGTTGAACGTGTATCGAATGCGTCTGCTGGGAGCGACGGTGCAACCGGTCAGCTCCGGCTCACGCACCCTCAAGGACGCGCTGAACGAAGCCTTGCGTGACTGGGTAACCAACGTCGATGACACGTTTTATATGATCGGCACGGTGGCCGGCCCCCACCCTTACCCGCTGATGGTGCGGGAATTTCAGGCAGTGATCGGTCGTGAGACGCGCGAACAGATGCTGGCGGATCACGGCTGTCTGCCGGATGCGCTGGTCGCTTGCGTCGGCGGCGGCTCCAACGCCATCGGCCTGTTCCATCCGTTCCTGAACGACAGCGAGGTCGCTATTTACGGAGTCGAAGCCGCCGGCTCCGGTATCGACACCGGTCGGCACGCCGCCACGCTGTGCGCCGGTCAACCGGGCGTTCTGCACGGTAATCGTACCTATCTGCTCAATGATCCCAACGGCCAGATTGTGGAAACCCATTCGGTATCCGCCGGCCTGGATTATCCCGGCGTTGGGCCGGAACACGCCTGGCTCAAGGATCTCGGCCGCGCCCAGTACGTCGCCGTCACCGATGACGAAGCCCTTCAGGGCTTCCACGCGCTGACCCGCAGCGAAGGCATTATTCCCGCTCTGGAAAGCAGCCACGCCTTGGCCTACGTGGCCAAGCTGGCCCCAACGCTGCGGCCCGATCAGCGCATCGTCGTCAATCTATCGGGACGTGGCGACAAGGATATTTACACCGTCGCCACGCTGGAAGGCATCCAACTTTAAGGCATCTGACCCCATGAATCGCATCACCCGCCGTTTCGAAGCCTTGCAGCGTAACGGTCGCAAGGCCCTGATTCCCTATATCACCGCCGGTGATCCGCGCCCGGAACTAACCGTTCCGATCATGCACGCCCTGGTTGAAGCTGGAGCGGATATCATCGAGCTGGGTGTACCGTTCTCCGATCCGATGGCCGACGGGCCGGTGATTCAAAAAGCTTGCGAGCGGGCGTTGGCGCACGGTATGTCGTTGCGCGGCGTGCTCGATCTGGCGCGGGAATTTCGCCGCACCGATGCAGACACCCCGCTCGTGTTGATGGGCTATCTCAATCCTATCGAATGCATGGGCCATGATTCCTTCGTCACCAGTGCCCGCGATGCCGGTGTCGATGGGGTACTGACGGTCGATTTGCCGCCGGAAGAGGCCGCAGAATTTGCCCAGGCGCTTGAGGCCAATGGCATCGCCCCAATCTTCTTGCTGGCACCGACCACCTCCGACCAGCGCATCCAGCAGATTGCCAAGATGGCGCGTGGTTACCTCTACTATGTGTCTCTCAAGGGCGTAACCGGCTCGGCGACGCTCAATACCGGTGAAGTCGCTGCCAAACTGGCCGCTATCCGAACTCATACCCAGCTACCGCTGGGGGTCGGTTTCGGGATCAAAGACCCACCGACAGCGGCGGCCATCGCGGCGGTGGCCGATGCCGTCGTGGTTGGCAGCGCGCTGGTCACGAAAATGGGCGAGCTGGCCGATGATCCCGAACGGATGCGCCGGGAAGTCGTCGAATTGGCCACCGCCATGCGCCAAGCGATGGATCGACATCAAGCGTCTGCTGCGGTTGTTACCGCTTGAACGCCAATCTCCACGGTGTCCACTCACCCATACACCCATTGGACTGGTATCAAACGCGCTCGCAGCGCTGGACATCATCATGAGCTGGTACGAAAAGCTGGTTCCCTCGCGGATTCGCACTGACGGCCGCAACAAACACCAGGTTCCCGAAGGTCTGTGGAACAAGTGTGCGGAATGCGGGGCGGTGCTCTACGGCGCCGAGCTTGAGCGCAATCTCCAGGTATGTCCCAAATGTGGCCATCATATGTATCTGGCAGCGCGCAAGCGCCTGCTGAGCTTTCTTGACGAAGACAGCCCCACTGAAATCGGCGATGACATTGAGCCTATTGATTTCCTGAAATTCAAAGACGGCAAAAAATATAAAGATCGGCTGATCCAAGGGCAAAAGACCAGCAATGAGAAGGACGCACTGGTCGCGATGCGCGGCCGGCTCAAAGGAATTCCGGTCGTCGCGGCTGCGTTCGAGTTCGAATTCATGGCCGGTTCGATGGGTTCAGTCGTCGGAGAGCGTTTCGTCCGGGCCGCTCAAACCGCCCTCAACAGTCACATCCCCTTCATTTGTTTTACCGCCAGCGGTGGGGCGCGGATGCAAGAAGCGTTGGTCTCGCTGATGCAAATGGCCAAGACCAGTGCGGTGCTGACCCGCTTGGCCGAACGCGGCGTCCCGTATTTGGCGGTCCTGACCAATCCCACCACGGGCGGGGTCTCCGCCAGCCTAGCGATGCTGGGTGACATCAACATTGCCGAACCCAAAGCACTGATCGGCTTCGCCGGCCCGCGAGTGATCGAGCAGACCGTGCGGGAAAAACTGCCGGAAGGCTTCCAACGCAGCGAGTTTCTGCTCGAACATGGCGCTATCGACATGATCGTGGACCGACGGGAACTGCGCGACCGCATCGCTGCTCTGCTGGCTATGTTGACCGGCCGCGACGCACTGACGGTGGCTTGACGGCAAGCGACTTCGCATGGACACGATCTCTCATCCTCGTTTCGCTACCCTCAACGACTGGCTGTCCTGGCAGGAAACCCTGCACCCTCGCGCCATCGAATTAGGGTTGGAGCGCGTGCGGGAGGTGTTGCAGCGATTGCATCCAGAACCAGCGCTGCAGGTATTCATCACCGTCGGAGGCACGAACGGCAAAGGCTCCTGTGTCGCCTTTCTGGACGCGATACTGCGCGCCGCCGACTATACGGTCGGTGCTTACACTTCCCCTCACCTGTTGCGTTATAACGAACGCATCCGAATCAACGGCGCGGCCGTTGATGATGCAACCCTTTGCCAGACCTTCGCCCGCATAGATGCAGCCCGCGCCGACATCTCCCTGACCTATTTCGAGTTTGGCACTCTGGCCGCACTGGAACTATTCCGGCAGGCTAATGTGGCCGTCGCTCTGTTGGAAGTTGGACTCGGTGGCCGGTTGGATGCCGTCAACTGCGTGGATGCGGATGCAGCCCTGGTAACCAGCATTGATCTTGATCATACCGAATGGCTGGGACCAGATCGTGACCCTATCGGCTACGAAAAAGCAGGTATCTACCGCCCCGGCCGACCGGCCATCTGCGCCGATCCGCAGCCACCGGCGGGATTACTCGATCAGGCTCGTAAGATGGGCACGCACCTTCAACTCGTTGGGCGAGATTACGCTTTTGCCCGAACCGGCCAGGGTTGGCGCTGGTGGAACAGCACCCTACAGTTCGACGATCTGCCATTGCCCACACTGGTGGGCGATCATCAGCTCGGCAACGCCGCTGCCGCTCTTGCAACCCTTATCAGCCTAGCCGACCGTTTGCCGGTCAACGCCGCCGCTATCCGAACCGGTCTGGCGATGGCGCGGATACCGGGACGGTTCGAGATCTTCCCCGGAACGGTTGAGTGGATTCTGGATGTTGCGCATAATCCTCACGCAGCCAGAGCACTCGCCGCCAACCTGCGGGAGCGGCCCTGTACCGGACAAACCCTCGCTATCGTCGGCTTACTGGCCGATAAAGATGCCGAAGGCGTTATCGCGGCGTTGACCGAGGTGGTGGACGGCTGGTATACGGTCACGCTGGACGGGCCACGCGGTCGCACAGCGACGGAATTGGCTATCGTGTTGCAAGCAGTGGGCATCCAAGCTGCCACCTGCCCTGACGCGCTTGCCGCCTGTCGATCTGCCAAGAGGGCTGCTAAGCCTGGTGATCGAATCGTGGTATTCGGTTCCTTCCACACGGTTGCTCCCGTCTTGGCCGCGCAACCCTGGTATTCCGATGACTCCCTCTCGCCTCCAAGGGAGGTTTAACCGATGGACAACCGATTGACCCAACGTTTGGTCGGCGCCGGCGTCATCGCCGCGCTGGCGGTTATTTTCGTGCCGGAAATTCTAAATAAGCGGGACAAATCGTCCATTGAAAAAGCGACCGTCATCCGGCCACCCTCGCTCCAGGCGCCGCCCAAATCTGAGCAACCGGCGCTGACGTTTTCACAAACACCGGCGCCGGCGCCCGTAGCGGCTAGCCCATCGCCGCCCGTGTCGGCTAATCCGCCCATGCCGGTTACCGACCACCCGAAGCCGGTGTCAGTGACTGCGGGCCAACCCGGCCCCACCCCAGCGTCGGAGATCCCGACCGAATCACCGCCTGTGGCTGCTCCGGTCAAACCGCGTGCGCCGATCCAAAGTCCATCGGAGACCCCAACGGAATCACCGCCTGTGGCTGCTCCGGCCAAACCGCGACCGCCGACCCAGATTCCGCCGGCTGCGGCGCCTGCTTCATCGCCGATCAGTCGTCCCTCCACCCCGGCGGTGGCCGATAACCCTGCCGCACCCCAATCGCGACAGCTACCGCCTCGGTCGGCGCGTATCGCCCCACCAACACCGCTCGCTGCCCCGGTAAAAACTGATGCCGACCAAATCGCGCGCGAAGAGGGGGCACGGCGTAAAGCGGCCCAAGAAGCCGCCGCCAAAGCGCGGGCGAAAGCCGAAGCCGACCGAAACGCCGCCGTCAAAGCACGGGCGGAAGCCGCGCGACAAACTGCCCAGGCCGAAATGGCTCGGCGCAAAGCCCAAGTAGAAGCGGAACGCAGCAACGCCGCCAAGGCGGAAGCCATGCGCATTGAAGAAACTCAACGTGCGATGGTGAACCCCTCCAACTCCTCGCCCGCCGAAGCGTTGGCCGCGCAAGCGGAAGCAGCCCGCGCGGCGGAGGCGGCGCGGCGTGCAGCGGCGCGCGTGGAAGCGGCGAAAAAAGCCCAGGCGGAAGCAGCCCAGAAGGCGGTACAAGCTGAGAATGCGCGGGCCGAGGCCGCTCGCCGTAAAGCGCAAGCAGAGGCCGCAACCCGCGACCTGGGCAAGAAGCAGCGCGCTGAGACCCTAGCGAATCCTGCCAGCAGGCAAAATACTACTGAAGATTCCATGCCACCCTCTGCGCAAAGTCCCAAAGCTACCCCACCCAAAGCAACGCCGCCTCCTGAGAGCACCCTGCCAAAGATCCACCTATTGGCGAAATCGGAAATTCCAACGACGACACCGCGCCCACCCGCACCGCAATCGAGCCAATCCTTGCCATCAACCGCCAAGCCTCAGACAGCACCACCTATCGGGGGGGGGACCGTAGCTGGTAGTTACGTTCTCCCAGAAAACGCTAACGCCTTGCGTGACCACTTTCGCAACCAAAACGTTCGCGTCGCAGTCGAGCGCGTCACGGTCAACGGGCGGCTGATGTATCAAGTCCGTATTTGGCGCTGAGGAGTACGGCACCCCATGAATTGGGTGGATTACTTGATCATCATCATTATTGGCCTATCAGTACTGGTCGGCCTATGGCGCGGGCTATTGCGGGAAGTCGTCTCGGTGGCCACCTGGATTGCAGCCTTTGCCATCGCTTTCCTGTTTGCACAGGATGTCGCCACCTATCTGCCTCCTGAGCTTGATATCCCTGCCTTACGGGTTGGGGTAGCTTTTGGCGGTCTTTTTCTGACCACCTTGATCCTCGGCTGGTTGGTCGGCATCCTGGCCTCTCGTCTGGTTGACTATACAAATCTTCACGGTATCGACCGCGTGCTGGGAATGGCTTTCGGCATGGTGCGGGGCGCGGCAGTCATCACCCTCCTGGTCATGATGGCCGGTGTGACGCCTCTCCCCAAAGACCCCTGGTGGCAGCAAGCACAATTGCTCGGCCATTTTCAGAGCAGTGCGCTTTGGCTACGTGGCTTCTTGCCACCGGAGTTGGCGCAGTACATTCGCTTCAATTAAATCTTAGTGACCCCGACGGCGACCTACCGTCCTGGCAGAGGGCAAGCACATGTGCGGAATCATCGGCATCGCCGGACGGTCTCCGGTCAACCAAAGCTTGTTCGATGGACTCACGGTGCTCCAGCACCGCGGCCAGGATGCCGCCGGCATTGTCACCTGCGAGGATGGGCGCTTGTTTCTGCGCAAGGATAACGGTCTGGTCCGCGATGTTATCCGTACCCGCCACATGCTCAATCTACACGGTAACATCGGTATCGCCCATGTCCGCTACCCGACCGCCGGCAGTGCCGCGTCGGCGGAGGCACAGCCGTTTTACGTCAATTCTCCATTCGGCATCACCCTGGCCCACAACGGTAATTTGACGAATTCGGCGCAATTGAAAGACGAGTTGTTCCGCTCCGATCTGCGCCACATCAACACCACCTCCGATTCCGAAATCCTGCTGAACGTCTTCGCTCACGAGTTGCAACAACGCAGCAAATTATCGGTGGACCCGGACGATATCTTTGCTGCCGTGGCGGCGGTACACCGCCGGGTGCGTGGGGCTTATGCCGCCGTGCTGCTGATCGTCGGCTTTGGACTCGTGGCCTTTCGTGACCCGAACGGTATTCGGCCACTGGTGTTCGGACGTCGCGAAACCGAAAAAGGCACCGAGTATATGGTCGCCTCCGAAAGCGTCGCCTTGGATGTACTGGATTTCCGGCGGGTACGCGATGTAGCCCCAGGCGAAGTGGTGCTGTTCGATCTGGAGGGCCGGATTCATGCCCGTCAATGCGCCGAGCACCCGACCTACTCGCCCTGTATTTTCGAATTTGTCTATCTGGCACGGCCGGATTCGATCATCGATCAGGTGTCGGTGCATAAGGCCCGGCTGCGAATGGGCGAATATCTAGCCGAGAAAATCCTTCGGGTCTGGCCGGAACACGATATCGACGTGGTGATTCCGATTCCCGACACCAGCCGAACAGCGGCCTTGCAAATGGCCTCTATCCTGGGCATCAAGTATCGGGAAGGCTTCATCAAGAATCGCTACATTGCCCGCACCTTCATCATGCCGGGGCAAAAGACCCGCAAGAAATCGGTACGTCAGAAACTCAATCCCATCGACTTGGAATTTCGCGGCAAAAACGTGCTGTTGGTCGATGATTCCATTGTTCGCGGAACAACGTCTGAGCAGATTATTCAAATGGCCCGTGAAGCCGGCGCCCGCCGAGTTTATTTCGCTTCGGCCGCACCGCCGGTTCGCTATCCCAACGTCTATGGGATCGACATGCCAGCCGCGCGTGAGTTGATCGCCCACGGCCGCACCGAGGAAGAAGTGGCGCACGCCATCGGCGCCGATTATCTGATCTTTCAGGATCTGGCCGATTTGGAAGAGGCCGTCCGACGCGGCAATCCCCGCTTGCAACGGTTCGACTCATCTTGCTTTACCGGCGAATATGTGACGGGCGATATTGACCGCGATTATCTGGAATGCCTGGCCCGTGACCGCGCCGACGCTGCCAAAACCCCAAAAGCTCCCCACGCCGAAAGTGCGATCATTGATTTACACAATAATGCCTAAACCGCAGGTTTTGACAGCGGCCTAATAACCTTTTAGTCTACCGCCAGCGCCGATTTGAGTTCTCAGCTTGCAGGCGCTTAACAAATATTGCTAAAGCGGGTCGAGCCTGCCCTGGATGATCCGCGAGCGGGTTTTTTCATGCCCGCGTTCTGGCAGTGCCTTAAAGCTCTGTCGTCCCTTGCCACCTAGCGCGGAGATTCCTCCCATGAATCCTATTGATGACACTGCCGATCTCGGCTTTGCCAGCCGGGCGGTGCGCGCCGGCCAAGTTCGCACCCAAGAGGGCGAACACGCTGAGCCGATTTTTCTCACCTCCAGCTTTGTGTTTGCCAATGCCGCCGAAGCGGCCGCCCGCTTCAGTAGCGGCACCGGCAATATTTATTCTCGGTTCACCAACCCCACGGTGCGAGTCTTTCAGGAACGGCTGGCGGCGCTGGAGGGTGGGGAAACGTGTATCGCCACCAGTTCAGGTATGGCGGCGATTCTGGCCACCTGTATGGCCTTGCTGAAAAGCGGCGACCATATCGTATCGGCCAATGCCGTCTTTGGCACCACGGTTTCCTTATTTAATCAGTATTTAAGCAAGTTCGGCGTCGCCACCACCTATGTGCGCTTGAGCGATTTAAGGGCCTGGGAGGCTGCAATCCAGCCCAATACCCGCCTGCTTTACCTGGAAACACCCTCCAATCCGTTGATGGAATTGGCCGATATTCGTGCCCTGGCGGATCTGGCCCACACCCACGATTGCCTGCTAGTGGTCGATAATTGTTTCTGTACTCCGGCCCTGCAACTACCGTTTAGATTGGGCGCTGATCTGGTCATCCATTCGGGCACCAAATATCTGGACGGCCAGGGTCGTTGCGTCGGCGGCGCCGTTGTTGGCGACCGGCAACGGGTCGGCACCGATATCTACGGCTTTCTCCGTACCGCTGGTCCTACCCTCAGCCCGTTCAACGCCTGGGTGTTCCTCAAGGGGCTGGAAACGCTGACCTTAAGGATGCGCGCCCACAGTGAGGCGGCCCTGCAACTGGCACGCTGGCTGGAAACGCAACCCGCAGTAGCACGGGTTTATTACCCTGGCCTGGCATCCCACCCGCAACACGAGTTGGCTAAACGGCAACAGAGCGGTTTCGGCGGGATTGTTTCCTTCGATCTGCGTGGCGGGCGAGAGGCGGCTTGGACATTGATCGACGCCACACGCTTGCTTTCCATCACCGCCAATCTGGGCGACGCCAAGAGCACTATCACCCATCCAGCCACCACCACGCACGGCCGCTTGACGCCTCAGGAACGCGCGGTTGCCGGCATCGGCGAAGGGTTGGTGCGGATTTCGGCGGGGTTGGAAGATGTGGCCGATCTGCAAGCGGATCTAGAGCGCGGCTTCCGGCTGTTGGGATAAGCCGATGATCAAGGCTATCACCTTCGATTTGGACGATACGCTGTGGGACATCTGGCCGGTCGTTGAACGCGCTGAGCAGCTATTGCAGGAGTGGCTGGCGGCCCGCTATCCCCTGATCACGGAACAGTTCACCCCGCTGGAACTGCGCGGACTGTGCAGCGAAATCGCCGTAGCTTATCCCGCAATCGCCCACGACCGCACCCACTTGCGCAAGGCTGCGTTGCAACTGGCGGCAAGACGCAGCGGTTACCCGGAGTTCGACGTGGAGGCCGCTTTCGCGGTGTTTTACACCGCGCGCAACGCAGTTGAATTGTTCGCCGATGTGCGACCGGTCTTAGCACGATTGGCTCAGCGCTATACGCTGGCCTCACTATCCAACGGCAATGCAGACGTGCGTTTGATCGGCCTGGATGACGTATTTACGTTTTCACTGAACGCGGTGGATGCCGGTGCGGCAAAACCCGAACGGCAGATGTTCGAATTAGCTTGCCATCGGCTCGGCGTACCTCCGGCGCAGATTGTCCATGTTGGCGATGACCCGGAGCACGATGTACAGGGAGCCGCCAACGCCGGATTTCGCACCGTATGGCTCAATCGTACCGGCCGGGATTGGCCGGGTGGGCTGACGGCGGATGCTGAAGTGCGCGATCTGCCAGCACTGGAGACCGTGCTGGCTACCTGGGAACAATTGACCCGCTAAACCGTTGCACAGTTACCAGGGAATCGGTTGACCGTCGCGGAAAAAGCCGCCACTTGGGCCATCATCGGGTAAGGTGGCAGCCCAGACGATTCCGACAGCACCCTGTTCCACCGTCCGTTCGGCATTCGGGCCGCCTATGTCGGTGCGCACCCAACCGGGACAGACTGAATTGACCAGGATATTAGCACCTCGCGTCTCCGCCGCCAGAATGCGGGTTAGCGCGTTCAGGGCTGTCTTGGAAATCCGGTAAGCCGGCGATTTCCCTTCCATGTCGCTTAGCTGACCCATCCCGCTAGAGACGTTGACGATGCGGCCGTAGTGCTGTTGTTTCATCAGCGGCACCAACTCTTGCGCCAACAACAGCGGGCCATACAGATTGGTTTTCAGGGTGGTGGACAGTGTTTTCAGGCTGGTATTGAAGACGCTGGCTCCTCCGACGTCCTCGCTGCCATGAATATCCAGATAGACACCGGCATTGTTGACCAGGATATCGACCCGCCCGCAGCGACTGTGGATAAACGCGCCCAGGTCGGCGATGCTGGTTTCCGAAGCCACATCCAGCGGCTGAAATACGACATCCAGCCCCTCCGCCAGCAACTTCTCCATCGCTGCCTCACCCCGGCTAGGATTGCGGCAGGTCGCAATGACGCGGATATCCCGCTTAGCCAATTGCCGGACGGTTTCCAACCCTAACCCGCGATTCGATCCGGTAATAACGGCGACAGGTTTGATGCTCTTACCGTTTAACATTGTTTTACCCCCGGCTCTTACCCTGTTATTGGGTTGGCTTCAGCGGTTACTCTTGCGTATCGTAGCTGCTAATTTGATACAAACTATTGCAAATAATAATAGAGTATCCGATTGACCACAAAACATAAAGAGGCTTACTGTAAGATTCGGTGGAGTTTTAGTGAAGGACTCGATTGCAGCGAGGCGCACATGAAAGCGCTGCTACCCACTGAGCGCTTAATACAACAGACACTCCCGGCGAATTTCCGCGAATGCCGCCCGCTCTTGCCGCCATTTAGCGGCCAAATCGGCCAAATCGGCACGCCCCCCGTCTAAGGCTAAGCGCAACCCGTCATCTCCGGCTAATAAATCGATAGCCGGGATATCGGCAACGAATTCATAGGGTTTCACCCGCCAAATCAATGCCTCCGGCGCAACCCGCTTGACGCTTTGCAGAAAAGCGACGCCGACCGCATAGGAATCGAAGGAGTCGCGGTCGGTGAGATGAATCTGCACCCCGCCGCAGGTAGTATCGGCATGTTTTTGAAACTTCGGGCGAAAATACAGCGGGCGGAACCGACAACCGGGCAATTCGTGCCGAGCCAATTCAACCGCTAACTCTTCAGGATCAATGCCCGGCGCACCAGCGACCTCAAAGGGCCGACAGGTTCCACGTCCCTCGGAGAGCTGGGTAGCTTCTACCAGACACATGCCAGGGTAGACCAGTGCGGTATCAACGGTTGGCATGTTGGGCGAGGGATAAATCCAGGGTAAGCCGGTCTCTGCAAAATACATGTCCCGCCGCCAACCGCGCATCGGCAAGATCTCCAATTCACACCGTACCCCTTGCTGCTGGTAGACGTAGCGAGCGATCTCACCCGGTGTCAAGCCGTGCCGATTCGGCACCGGATACAAGCCGACGAAAGATTCAAAACCGGGTTTAATGAGATTGCCTTCCATGGTCACGCCATTGATGGGGTTAGGACGGTCGCAGACCATGACCCGTACACCAGCCTGACCCGCTGCCTCCATGCACAAAGCCATCGTCCAGACAAAGGTGTAATAGCGCGCACCGACATCCTGTAAATCGATTACCAGCGCATCAAGGCCCGCAAGCTGTTCCGGGCGCGGTTTTAAGCTCTCAGCAGTCGCGCCGTATAAGCTGTGAACTGGGACTTTTAGCCGGGGATCAAGGGTTAAATCGGCAACATCTTCCATGTCCTGCGCTTCGCCTCGCGCACCGTGTTCCGGGCCGAAAATCGCGGCGATAGACGCGCCAGCCGCTTGCAGCAGATCAAGGGCGTGACGTAGCTCGGCATCGACGCTAGCGGGATGACACACCACCCCGATCCGCGCGCCGCGTATTTTTTCAGGAAAATCATGGATCAGGGTTTGAAGGCCAGTTTGCACGCGGGACATAAAGAGACCGAGTTTTGTTGTGGTTGCTGGAAACGATAGGCGAACCATAACAACAGACCCGCCTTGCGTCCATGTCTAACGACCGCCCCCACCGTGACCAATGCCTGGTAAAAACCGTTCGAAGCGTATTGGTTCCGGTCAAAGTTCCCAACAAAGAAAGAGCGCCAGTTGCCCGCCACCCTCAACTACCCCCACAATCCCGCCCAAGCAACCCATGGATGCTCGCCATACTATGCTCATTTCCGATTCCGACCCGCGCGCATTTTTTGCCGCCGAACGCACCCTCCTGGCTTGGCTGCGAACCGGCCTCACCATCATCGCTATCGGCTTATGAGCATTGCAGATTTTTCCCTTACGACTTGCCCGGCGCTTATCCCTTTTGACATGCTCCGTTTCCGTACCGACTGGAGCAGTTTGCGATGCTGACTCGACCGTTTCCGCGCCTACGTAAAGCCTCGGTCGCACTGAGCCTGTTCGCCGTGCTACTGGTGCTGTTTGTGCTGACGCTGGCCGATTCGGCATGGCGTGTCGGCCAAATTGATCATGCCACCGACCGGGTGCTGGTACGAGAACTGGGCTTGACAGATTTAAGCTTGTTCACCGAGGCGCGTTACACCCGCCACCCCAGCCAAACCGACCGCCACACCGCTTTCCAAGATCATCCAGCGGCACTGGAGCATTTTCCGAGCGGTTCGTTCATGACACCGCCACACCTGCAACCCACACCGTGACCGGTCAGAAAAATCTATCGTGGATCGACTGCTCAAAGCACCTATAGAAAAGGGAGGTTCCCTTACCTTGACCTACCCTCAGCCTTACGTCAGCCAGCCGATAAATTCGCTAGCAGGTACTGGCCGACCAAACAAATAGCCTTGGGCCAAGTCACAACCCTGCTCGAACAAAATCGAGCGCTGCTCCTCAGTCTCCACGCCTTCCGCCACCACCACCAAATCCATGTAGTGCCCAAGCGTGACAATGGTGGCAGCCAGAGTACGATCATCGGAATCGGCCACTAAATCGCGCACGAAGCTTTGATCGATTTTAAGCGCGGTCAACGGCAAGCGCTTTAGGTAGCTCAGGCTGGAATAGCCGGTTCCGAAATCATCCAAGGCCAAGCCGACCCCCAGTTGCTCCAACGCCCGCAACGTTTCCGTGGTTTGTGAGCTAACTTCCAGTAAGGTGGATTCGGTAATTTCCAGTTCCAACAATCGCGGTGCTAACCCATACGCTTGAAGTAAGCTACCGACGCGCTCCACCAGCTTGGGCAAGCGGAAATGGCGGGCGGCTAGGTTGACCGAAACGGTTGGCACCACCCAGCCCCGCGCTTGCCAATCAGCGATCTGGCGGCATACCTCTTCCAACATCCAATCACCCAATTCGACGATGAGATCGCTGGTTTCGGCGACCGGAATAAACTGACCCGGAGGAACCAGGCCACGTTCGGGATGCTGCCAGCGCACCAGGGCTTCGGCCCCGATCACAGTCCGGTCGCTCAACCGCACTTTGGGTTGGTAGTAGGCGCGCAACTGGCCGGCGCCAATCGCCTGGCGCAAATCACGCTCCACCATCAACCGCTCCAACGTAGCCGCATTCATCTCACGGTCGTAACTCAAGCAGGCGTTGCGTCCCTGCTGTTTGACCCGATAGAGGGCGGTATCGGCATTCTTCAACAGATCGTTGAAATCGGCACCATCACGCGGATACAGCGCAATACCGATTGAGACGCTCACGTTCAAAACATGGCCGGTAACCTTATAGGGTTCACGGAACGCTGCCAACACTTTATCGGCCACCTGCAATGCGCCCTGCTGGGCGGTATCCGGCAACAACAGTACAAACTCGTCCCCACCTATCCGGCAGACCATATCGGCCGCTCGGACCAAGGCCCGCAAACGCACCGCCACCTCGGCCAACAAGGCATCGCCTTCGCTATGGCCAAGCGCATCATTGACTTCCTTAAAATGGTCAACATCAAGAAACAGTACCGCCAACTCCTGGCCGTGGCGCATGGCCAGTGCGAGCGCCCATTCTGCGCGCTGCGCCAGCAAAGCCCGGTTCGGCAATCCGGTCAACACGTCGTAATACGCCAAGTGCTCAATACGCTGCCTGGCAACTTTGATCTCAGTGATATCTTGTGCGATCCCGAACATGATCGCGTCATTCACCGGGACCAGGCTTAAGAGCGCTGTACGGCTACCGCCCGCCGGCCGACGGTATCTGACTTCACCCAACGGGAGACGCTCGGGCATTTCCTCGTTACCGAGTAAACGCTGCGATGGCTCCGTCGTCACCACATCGGCAACCGTCAACTGCACGAGATCAGCAGCCGTTCGGCCAGTTAACTCCTCCGCTGCGCGATTGGCAGCCAAATAGCGACCGCTCTGCCTATCAATTACGAAAATAGCGTCGTGGGAACGCTCGAATAGCAAGCGATACCGCTCCTCACTGGCTCTTAGCTCTCTCTCGCTCTGTTGGCTCTCCGTCACATCCTGCATGACGAAGAGAACACAAGACTCATCATTGAGCGTGATCGGGCGCACCGACATCTGGCCAATACGCACGGTGCCATCCTTGCGGCGAAAGTTGAAGAGCTGGTAGAGAACTTGTCCGTACAAGTGCAGATCGGCCACCATCCGCTCCCGATCAGCAGGCTCAGCCCACAACCCCAGTTCCAGCGTGGAATGGCCGATGGCCTCCATCCGCGAATAACCGGTCACGGCTTCAAAACCGGGGTTGACTTCCAGCAGCACTGCATCGGTCATGCGGGAAATCACCACCACGTTTGGCGTCGTTTGGAAAATCTTGGTGAATTTCTCCTCGGATTGCCGCAGCTGCCGCTCAGCCTGCTTACGCTCGGTAATGTCAATGACGACCCAACACAAAAAACTAAGGCCACCACCCTTTACAGGGCCGTTATAAACCTGGACATTACGAACCTCCCCGGAAGCCAAACGATGCTTGAATTCGCGCTCAGGCAGATCAGCAGACAGCGCCAATTGCATCCAATGGCGAATTTCCTGCTCACCGAGGGTATCAATGTCCCAAACTCGCAAGCCGGTCAGTTTTTCACGGCTATATTGGTTAGGAGTTACGCAGTTGGATCTCTAACACTCTGATTTTAAAAGAAATCGACTTGTGCGGTAGACAACCGAAATTTTCCATTAATCAATCACTTAGAATTTCAACTGCGTAACTCCTAATTGGTAAAACTCGCAGGCAGCGGGATTGGCTTGGACGATACAGCCGGATTCCGGATCGATCAGCAATTTGATCGCCCTGTGGCTTTCGAACATAGCCCAATCAAGCGCGGAAAAAGGTAAGCTTAGGCTTTTCAGATCGTGCCGCATCAATGGACAATCCGTTAATATTTGAGAAAATTTTTCTAAAAATTTAAAAACCAGGAAAGCAAAATACCGCTTATGGTGCAAGCATTCTCACTAGACCCACAACCGAATGAGCGCCCTCTTGGAAAGCGCCAAAAGCCTGATGGTTCACTCGTGTTCTTTAAAGATTATTTTTTAATTTACCGTGATAAGAACCAAACTGAGCGAGGCTTTCATTTCACTGGCTCAATCTAACATCAATTATAGTCTTGGTTTAAATACTCAGCTAACCAAGGAAACACTTTGCCAACGCACCGGCGAACTCTGTGTCATGCGTGCTTACTTCGAACGTCAGCAATACTTGATTGACTACGCGCTCGCAGCGCTACTGCGGCGTAAGGCTCGTAATCTGGGCCTGCTGCTGGTTTATACCCTGTTGGTGTTCCTGTTCGCGTCGGTGCTGCTGCTGAGCCAAGGCTTACGGCGGGAAGCAGCAATTCTCTTGCAAGATGCGCCAGAAATGATCGTGCAACGGTTGGTGGCCGGCCGACACGATGTGCTGCCGGCGGTGGAACTCGAAACGCTGCGGCGGATTCGCGGGGTGGGTGAGGTGCGAGGCCGCTTGTGGGGTTACTACTACGATCCGGTGACTAAGGCCAACTATACGGTGATGGCAGCACCGGAGCGGAACCTGTCCAACGACCGTATGCTGATTGGCATAGCCCTGTCCCGCGTCCGTCAGGTTGGCGTCGGCGATGTGCTGAGTTTGCGCGCGGCCGATGGCACACCAGCGCTGTTCAGAATAGCTGGCGTGCTGGAATCCACATCGGAACTCTTGAGCGCGGACCTGGTGCTGGTATCGGCAGCAGCTTTCCGCACTTTGTTTCAAATGCCGCCGGACCAGTACACCGATGCAACGCTCACTGTACGCAATCCCCGTGAAGCCAGTCTGATCGCACAAAAAATCAGCCTTGCTCTGCCTGCCAGTCGCCCGCTCTTGCGCACCGAAATCCTAAGAACTTACCACGCCGTCTTCGACTGGCGGGAAGGCATCACGTTTCTTTGCCTGGCGCCCTTGCTGCTGGCGTTTCTCGTTTTGGCTTGGGACAAAGCGGCGGGCCTTAGTCCTGAAGAAAAACGCGAAATAGGCATTCTCAAAGCCATCGGCTGGGAAACCGGCGACATTTTGCGCATGAAGCTATGGGAAAGCGCTCTGCTGTCACTGACCGCCTTTTTAATTGGTTATCTGCTGGCCTGGTGGCAAGTCTTCTATGCGGGCGGTCGCCTATTCACGCCTGTACTGAAAGGCTGGTCGGTCCTTTATCCTGATTTCCGTTTAACCCCAGCGGTCGGCTTAGCGCAAATTTTGGTGCTGTTGGCAGTGACCACGCTGCCTTATATGGTCGCTACGCTGATTCCTGGTTGGCGAGCCGCCATCACCGATCCCGATGCGGCCATGCGCGGATGATCGAACTACACACGGTCAGCAAGATCTTCAATCAAGGACTGCCGAACGAATGCCGCGCACTGCGCGAAGTCAGTGTGCGGCTGGAACGGGGCGGCATCACCGTTTTCAAAGGCCCTAGCGGTTCGGGTAAAACCACCTTGCTGGCCCTGGTAGGCTGTTTGGCACGTCCGACCAGTGGGCGGATTACCCTCAATGGCCGATTGTTATCCAACTTGCCGGAACGATTCCTGACCGATATCCGGCGCCACACGTTCGGTTTCGTCTTCCAGCAATTCAACCTGATTCGCGGTTTGACGGTCCTGGACAACGTGATGCTGCCTGCCTATCCGCTGGGGCGGTCTCATCCCGAACTAAAGAGCGCCGCCTGTGAGCTGCTGGAGCGCTTCGGCTTAGGCGGCAAAGCGCTTAACAGAGTGGAATGGCTATCCGGCGGCGAGGCGCAACGGGTCGCACTCGCGCGCGCGCTGATCAATGATCCGGCGGTAGTGATTGCCGATGAACCCACCGCCAATCTTGACAGCGCCCTCTCGCGTGAGGTTTTGGCATTGCTTGGCGATTTGGCTACGCAAGGACGGACGGTACTGATCAGCAGCCATGATCCGCTGATCATTGAAGCAACGCTCGTCAATCGGGTCATCGAATTGCATGATGGCCAAATTCTGGGCGCTGCGCTTGCAGTTGCATGACTGTAGAAACCTATCAAACCCTTTCAACTACATGAATAATAAAATAATTTATGGCACCCATTAGGCACTTTTTCAGGCCATGCCGACTGTTAGGTTTTTTCCTCCTAGCCCATGCTGCCAATCCAGTCATCGCTGAATCCACGTCCACGACCTCCCCAGCACCTACCCGTAGTACTCCACCGCTCACCCCAATAACGACCACCCCCAGCGTTCCACCCGAATCGACAGCAAAAACCGGTTCTCCGAAACCGGCTAGCGTTCCGGCAAATCCATTGCAGGGTCGTCAACCATCCAAGCCAGTGCCCGGCCCCACCAACGATAAGCCGATCAAGCCACCCGCCATTGACCGCATACCTCAAACATCCGCCAGTCTGCCAAAAACTGAACTACCCGCACGGCTAATAGGCTCAATCCGGCAGGTTAAGCCCTATCAGTCACAAAAATTGGTGGCGCTGACCTTCGATCTTTGCGAAGGTGCCAACGAAAAAGCCGGCTATGATGCTCAGTTGGTCAACTATTTACGAACGCAGCAAGTTCGAGCGACGTTCTTCGCTGGTGGCAAATGGATGCGCTCCCATCCCGACAAGACGCTGGCCCTTATGGCCGATCCGCTCTTTGAGATCGGCAACCACACCTGGACACACGGTAATTTGCGGGTGTTACGCGGTGCAGTGGTTTACGACCAAATCAATCGGGCGCAGACGGAATACCAGAGCTTCCGCACGCAATTGTTCAACTCGGCTTATGCGCGCACGCCCGATGCAAAGGTGCTGGCTCATATTCCGGCTGCATTGAGCCTATTCCGTTTTCCCTATGGAGCGTGCAGCACGGAATCACTGGCGGCGGTTAACAAGATGGGGCTGGCTGCCATTCAGTGGAGTATCGTGACTGGCGATCCGGCCAAAGGCCAGACCGCCGATAGGATTTCCCGTGCCATTCTCCAGCAAATCCAGCCAGGTTCAATTATCGTGGCTCATGCGAATGGACGCGGTTGGCACACAGCGGCAGCCTTGCCCGCAGTGGTCACAGAACTGCGCAAGCGCGGCTATGAGTTTGTTACAGTCAGCGAATTGCTCGGTCGTGGCGAGGTGGTCGCCGCCGATTCCTGCTATGAAACCAAGCCTGGCGACAATGCAAAATATGACCGCTTATCCAAGACAAATCCCAAACGATGAAAACTGATTTCTTCCAAGAATCTTATGGCCTGGCCGGCTGCTCCTTGGTACGCCTGTGCGAGGCAGACGCCAGCGTGATCGCTGGCCAGTTAGCCGCCATGAACCCTTGGCAGGCTTTGAATTACTCGGCCGCTCAGTTGGAAAACTATCTTTTAGCGCCCGACTCGGCACTAAACCGTTATACCGTTAGGGTCGATGGGACCATCGTCGGTATTGTGGCGGTGCGCTATCCGTGGCTCAAAGGCCCTTATCTAGAACTGATCGGCCTGTTTCCAGCCGTGCAACGACAGGGCTTAGGTACGGCCATTATGACGTGGTTCGAGAACGTCGCTCAGCCTGCGGCAACCAACTTATGGGTTTTAGTCTCTTCCTTCAACGAACCGGCGCAGCGTTTTTATCGCCGCTATGGCTTTACGGAAATCGGGCGGATCGATGCGCTGGTTTACCCGCACAGCACGGAGCTGCTATTGCGCAAAGTCGTTCGGGCTACTGGTTAACGCGGCCAGTCTCCATAGACTCAATAGCGACATCGACCATGCTTATCACTCCGGCCATCATCGCCCTGCATCTAATCACCGCCGGCGTCACCGGCACCGTGGTGCTGGCCGGTGGCTTTGCAGTGCAGATTCTGCGGTCTTGGGACATCCATAGCGGCAGCGAATTGCAAATCCGGCTGGAACGGCAAACCTATTTAATTTCGACGCTGCTTGGCTTCGCGCTGTGCGCGGAACTGCTGTCACTGGTCCTTTTTGTCCACACAGCGGAAAACCTATCCAGTCAGTTCGTCGGTGCGATGTGCGCCACCGGAGTGTTGAATGTCAATGCGTTCGGCTTCCCAAGCTTGCTCTTAAAAATTGCGGTTTTCTTTCTGGCCGCATTGTGGTTACTGCTAAACGGAGTTGACCAGCGCGGATATGATTATCCGCTGGTGCGTCTGAAATATTGGCTGCTATTGGCCATCGCACCGCTAACCGTCGCGGAGGCAATGGCACAAACGGTTTATTTCCTCCGTCTGGAACCGGAGGTCATCACCTCCTGCTGTGGCTCGCTGTTCGGGGGTCAGCAAGGCGTAGCGGCGGAACTGGCCAGCTTGCCGGCAAAGCCGACTATCATCCTGTTTTATACAATGGGCGGGGCTATGCTGGTTTTGGGGTGGGCGTTTCGACGCGGATTAGCCTTAGGGCTGCTGTTTGCAGCCGGAAACGTGTTGCTCTTCGGTGTCGCTCTGGCGGCCATCATCGGGTTTCTGTCGTTGTACGTGTACGAAAATCCGCACCATCATTGCCCATTCTGCTTGCTGAAAGCTGGCTACGATTATCTGGGATACGCCCTTTATCTGGCGTTATTTGCCGCCGTCGCCAGCGGATTGGGAGCGGGACTGCTGGCGCCATTCCGCCATATCCCTAGCCTGCAAGCGGTGATTCCCGTGACGATCCAACGCTTGACATGGACGACGCTTAGCGGCCTTGGGCTATTCTACGCGCTGGCCACTTGGCTGATTTTGCGGTCGAATCTGGTCTTGCTCGGCTGATCGCTCCGCCATCACACTTCTGCCGGCTAACCGGCTTGCTACTGCCTCATCTGGAGTTTTTAACCTGACTAACCCGCCTGTATCCTGGCTGCTGATTCTGGGTGCGCTGATCGCTTTCGCGCCGATGTCGATTGATATGTATCTGCCTAGCCTGCCAACCATCGCTGCTGATTTTGGCGTCGAGCCGGCTGCTGCGCAATGGACATTGGCCAGCTTCTTCATTGGTATGGCGTTTGGGCAAGCGGTTTATGGTCCGCTGGCCGACCGCTATGGCCGGAAGCCGCCGTTGTATGGGGGCTTGCTGGTGTATATCGTCGCCTCGCTGGGTTGCGCTCTGGCTCCCAACGCTACAGCGCTAATAGCGGCCCGCTTCGTACAAGCTGTGGGCGGCTGCGCGGGCATCGTCATCGCGCGGGCGGTAGTGCGAGATCGGTTTGATGCGCAAACGTCGGCGCGCGTCTATTCGCTACTGATGCTAGTGATGGGGTTGGCACCGATTCTCGCGCCACTTTTAGGAGGCTGGGTTCTGGCCTTTGCCGGCTGGCGAACGATTTTCATAATCCTGGCGCTGTTTGGGCTTAGCTGCCTGTTCACCGTTTGGCGCTATCTCCCTGAAACTCGTCCGCCGGCTGCTCTATCGACTGGCGGTATTGGCCCAACCTTGCGAGTCTATGCGGGTTTATTAGGCGACCGCGCTTTTTTGGGCTATGTGTTGAGCGGCGGTTTCGCGCAAGCCGGTATGTTCGCTTATATCACCGGCTCACCACACGTCTTTATCGAGCTGTATAAGGTGCCGGCGCACGCCTATGGTTGGCTCTTTGGGTTGAATGCGCTGGGATTGATTGCCAGCTCGCAAATCAATCGCCGGCTCTTATTACGCTACACAGCCGAAACGATCCTGCGGCGAGCCAATCGGGCGACGGTGTTGCTGGGGCTTGCCTTAATCCTGGTTGCCACCGGTGACTGGGGGGGATTACCGGCTTTAGCGATTTGCTTATTCGGCTATCTCGCCAGTCTCGGCTTTACTGCACCGAACGCACTGGCGCTGGCGCTGGCGCAGCAAGGGCCACGCGCCGGGAGTGCTTCGGCGTTGATCGGCACCTTGCAATTTGGCTTAGCCACAGTGTCGAGCATGATGGTTGGGCTGCTCGGCGCGGACTCCGCCCTGCCGATGGCGGGTGTCATCGCCAGTTGCGGTCTGCTCGCTTATCTCATCCATCGGGCGTGGGTTGGCGATGAAAAAGAATAAGCTTCACAAGCTTGGCCCCGCCTAATGCCATGAAAAATCATCGAAATAACTTGGATCGACGCGATAACCCATGAACCGTCAACCCCCCTACTCCCTCCTGTTGCTCGCCTTATGGGTCGGGCCAGCTTGCGCCGCTAATAAGTGTATCGAGATCAATGGTCGGATCTTCTATCAGGCCGCGCCTTGCCCACCAGGTGCTCATGGCGGCGACATGAGCCTGAATATCAATCGGCCGGTCACTGGGGGCGTTAAACAACCGATCCTGCCGCCACCCATGCCTTTGCTACCAGAAGACAAACCCATGGCGGCGGCAGAACCTGTAGAACCGGAAACAGCGGATGGGACCGCAGATAAGCCCAAATCCATCACCTTGGACGATACCGCTTCGCCGCCTAAAAAAAATTCACCGCCCAAAAAAGACCAGAGTGATCTTAATCAAAGCGGCCGGGAAGACGAGGAACAATCCGCAGTCCATAGCCCGGAAAATCGCCAATGAGACTGACCGAGCGCTTGCCACCTGGACGATTTGGCGCTACTCGCGTCATCTCCTGACCCTCAAGTTTTCCAGGGAATCGCGCGGATCATTGAACCGCACGACCCCATGACAGGCAATTCTACCCGCTCGATCCGCAGTCCGAGATTAACTAGACGCCGGGCATTGGATCACTTTGAACACCACCCGCCGATCCAGCGCATCCTTGACATCATCGGTTCCGGTTCCAATCAAATTTTCTTTCGAACCCACGCCGTTAGCGATGGTGCGTCCGCGCAAGGCCGCTGCGTTACGCTCTAATTTTGTCTTGACCGATTCAGCGCGCAGCAGAGACAACCGCTCGTTGACCGGCTCAGGACCTGTGCGACTGCTATGACCCACGACTTCCAGACAGCCCTGGTTCCGGGCGGTACGGCCGGCGATCTGATTCAGCCAAATCGGATATTGTCCAGAAATGTCCCGATCTGCCAAAAAATCTGTTGAACCCGGCTTAAACAAAAGCTTGACCGCAAGGCGCTTGTTAGCCAAACCATAATCAACGATCTTGCCAAACGCCTGGGTCGCACCGGTACGCTGCCCCAGCTTCCAACTGGTGAGATATAAACCGTTATAGACGCGCAACTGCTCCCCTTCGGGGGAGCGTAACGCGCCCTGATACAGTTCTAACGCTTTCCGGTATTGCCGGTTGTTATAGGCATCGATAGCCTCACTCACCACTGCGGCCGTCAGGATGCGATCCGCGTAAGCCGGATTGATCGGATCACCGGATTTGGTGCCCTGGCAGCTTTTGATATAGCCCTCGGTCGCTTGATCTAAAGCCCAGGCGGGACTGTCCTTAAAATACGCGGTCGGCGTGATATTGACGCCTTCGGGCTTGGCTCGTGCAACGCCCTTCGAGACGATTTTGCCGGACTTGAGATCGGCCAACGCCAAACAAATCCGGTACGCTTCCCGCACACCTTCAGTTTTGCCTTCCTGGTTTACTCCGGTGAAAGTACCGACCAGCACGATGGGTGATTTGGCAACCGTCTGCGCTGAGAAAGGCTGTACCGTAAATTGTGGGTACTTGCTTTTTACCAGTTCGACTAACCGCGCCTCGATGGAACGGGTTGCAACCGATTGCTCGCCCGACATCCCATCAATCAGTGGGTCAATCACTAAAATGTGCTTTGCCGACCCGCCAGCACCGGCATCAGGCGCTGGCGCACGGCTAAACAAATCGTTGGCGGCCTTGAGCACCGCTTCATCAAAAGGAATCGGTTGCACCGGTGGTGCGGCCGCCTGATTTTGATCGGTGCCAAGCAAGGCGCATCCCCATAACGAGGCTGCGAGCGTTACCGCACCCAGGCAAGTAATCAATGGTAAATGGCTGTTTTGACGCATGTCATCTGCACTCCTTCTGTTCAATAGCGGATAAGGGTTCACCAAGCTGCGCTTTGAGCAAGGCTTCTCGACAATTGGCACTCGGTCCACGCGCGCGTGGCTGCTCGGCACGATATGGCTTAGGTTTAGCTGTTTTCGGTGTGGGGGTTAGCTCGGATTTCAACACAGCGGCTGGAGGCGGTTTGCCTCGGCCATCGGCACCATCCGGGGCACGTTTGCCGGGCGTATTTCGCACCGCCTGGCGCTTGGTATCTTCAGCGTTTGGGCGCTTTCTGTTCTCGCCGACCGAACGGCGCTGCTGCTGAGCATTGTCGTCGATCAACTGCGGCACGGTATTTGCCACATGTTCCCGCTTCGCCTGCAAGGCTTGTTGCAGAGTAGCCTGCCGGGGATGGTTTGGGGTGATTGGCAATAATTGCGCCAAATAATCCTCAGCCTGCTTGAAATCGGCCCGCTCAATGGCCGAACTCGCTAAATCTGCATAACCGTCAGCAATTTTCGCCAACTGGCTACGCATTGCAGGATTGTCGGGCGCTAATGCCATAATGGGCCGATAACAGGCCAGGATGGTTTCAGCCCGCTTGTTCTCCAGACGATCCGGCGGAAAAGATGCCGCACACTCCCGTAGCAACCCACTGACCCGGTTAGCAGTTTCGCTAGCTGCCTTAGCCTGATCGCGCAAGGCCAACAAATCGGGCTGCTTTGCATCCAAGCTTAGCCCCTCTTCAACCCGCTGCAAGGCTTCAGTGAATGCCTCCTGGCGGATAGACTCGCGCGCTTGGCCCACCAATTGGGCAATTCGTCGTTGCCCCTCGGACTGATTTTCGATCAGTGCCCGCAAGGCAAGCAACTCGGTATGCGTAGGCTGCTCTCGCAAACCTTGCTCCACCAAATTCAAGCTACTGGCCAGATCACCGGCTTGCCGGCGCGTCCTGGCTTGGCTCAGCAAATCATCTGCCCGCTGCTGCCGCGCAGCTATTTCTGCTTGCTCGGTTGGCACCACAACCGGTTCCACGACCTCGACTTTGGCTGCTTGCCCTGGGAGCGGGCGGAAAGCGGTCCAATAAACGGCACCGCTCACGCCAAGCGCCAACAACGCCAATCCGCCGATCCAAACCCCTGTGCTTGGGTGGAAAGACTTTAGCGATTGACTGATCTGCGCTGTGTCCATTAGGGCAACGAAAGCCGACCGGGTTCCGATCCGATCAAGTGCCTCAATGACCTGTTCAGCAGTGGCAAAACGGTCTTTAGGGTTTTTGGCCAGCAATTTCTGTAATACGGCTTGCAACTGGCTAAAGCCGGCGGGCAGGCGTGGGACGGGCTGCGTGCAGTGCATCATGGCGATGCTGTTGATGCTCTCGGCCCGAAATGGGGGGTGCTTGGCGAGCATTTCGTAGAGGACGATACCCAAACTGTACAGATCGGCGCGGCTATCCAGCTTCTTGCCCATGATCTGTTCTGGACTCATATAAACCGGACTGCCCACGGTAAAACCGGGCACGGTCAATTGGGTATCGTCGGTATCCACCAGCTTGGCGATACCGAAGTCACTGAGAACCGGGGTACCGTCGTGACGGAAAAGGACATTCTGTGGCTTGATGTCCCGGTGAATAACTCCCCGTTTATGCGCATAGGCCAACGCTGTTGCAATCGATTTGGTCAGCTCCACGGCACGCTCTAGACTCAATCCTTGTTGGATCTGCTCCGCCAGCGTTCCTCCGGGCAGAAACTCCATGGAAAAATAGTTATAGGTCTCCTGGGCGCCAAAGTCGTAGATTGTGATGATCTGGGGATGTTGGAGTTGGGCGATAATGCGCCCTTCTTTCAAGAAACGCTCGGCAAAATTTTCAGACGACCGCGCCGACCGCATCACTTTCAGGGCCACTTCCCGACCGAGCGACTCTTGAACCGCCAAATAGACCGAGGCCATGCCGCCTTCGCCGATCTTCTTGACAATCGTATAACCTGGAATTTTCATAGCCCGATCAATCGCTCATCCTACCCCTGTTCGTTTCGACCACCATCGCCAGGACGCTACCTCACCATGCTCGCTCGCTTTGGACAAGGGCCTATAGCCCTTAATCCGGTTGACGAGGACGACCGGCCAGCAACCAAAGCCACGAGATAAGCTGCAAAACTAGGGCCAATCCAAAGGCCAGTTGATAACCGCTTGCGGCGTATCCCCCACCTGCCATCGGCCAGCGGTTGATCATGACCCCCATACTCCATTGGGCAGCAAACGCTAGCACGAAGACTAGCAAATTCAGCGCCGTGTTGACCCGACCGGCCAGATCGGGCGGAAAGGCCTGCGACAGAATGGCATAATTCAAAACCCCGCTCGTACCGAAAAACCCGAAGAGCACCCACACCATTGGCGAACCAAAACCGCACAACACAGCCAATTGAATGAGCATGAACAGCGCCATTCCTGCCGCTGCCACCGCTATCGGTGGTATACCCCACCGTGTCAATCGATAGGCTAATTGGCCGAGGCCCAGAAACCCGCCCACCATCGCCGCTGCGGTCCAAAATAGATAATCAGCGGCAACGGTCTTAGGCAACCCCGCCACGTCGCGCAACCACGGGCCTGCCCAAAGGCTCTGAATCGCCAAAAACGACGCTTGCGACACAACACTGCTGGGGGCCAGCCACCAAAACACCCGGCTGCGAAAAATATCCGCTACACCCTGCCATTGCCCTCGCCAATTGCCTCCCACACCGCTGCCGCCCCGCTCCGGCACGACAAGCAGCAAAGCCAGTGCGATCAACACGCTCAAGCCGGCCAAGCCGGCGAACAATCCACGCCAATCTAACAACCGCAAGGCAAATTCAACCGGCGCCGTCGCAACTAACGCCCCCAAGCCACCGGCGGCCAACACCCAACCGTTGGCGACTGGCAGTCGCTCGGCCGGGAACCAGAGGACGAACGCTTTAAAACTGGCCATCAAGCAAGCCGATACTCCCAGCCCGATCAAGCCTCGACCGATGATCAGCCCCGTCGCATCGCCGCTGCTGGCAAATACGCCGGCGCCAGCCGCTGCGAACAATAACAATACCGCTTCCACCCGCCGTGGCCCAAACCGATCCAGCAATACCCCCAGCGGTAGCTGAAAAGCGGCGAAGGTCAGGAAATAAACGCTGGTCAGCAGGCCAAGATCCGTGGCATCCAGCCGCAGTTCAGCGGTCAGGTAAGGGGACAGGACCGCGTTGATGGTTCTATAGAGATAGGACAGAAAATAACCGGCGGCAAAGGGTAAAAAGATCCGCCATACCACCATCGCCCGCGACAAGGCTACCCCATGAGTCATCGCTAGGCGGCCCTCCGCGCGGTTAGCCGGTAGGCTTTTTCCAGCAACCAGGTGAGGCCCCGCTCACGCCAGCGCGATTCCTCCGCGAGCGCGTCGCGCGTACCGAGTAGTTCAACCTCATGCATCGGTTCATACAAGGCCCGTACTTCCAACTCGCTGACCGCAAACGGCGGTCCAGCCAGCATGGCTTGGTCATACTCTAACGTCACCAACAAGCTACGGGTATGGGCTGGCAAAATGGCGTCCAGGTGTCGCGTGTAGCGCTCGCGCATTGGCGGCGGCAGCGCGATCAACGCCGCGCGGTCGTAAACACCGGCCACCTCGGCCAAATGACCAGGTTCCAGTGCGAAAAAATCACCCAGCAGGATTTTCAGCTCATCCTGTTGCCAAATTTCAAAGGCTCCTTCCCACCGGCGGTGCGGTTGCAAGCCGTTTTCCCGAAAGAACGCCTCGGTAGCGATGGGACTGATCTCTACCCCAGTGACTGGATACCCTTCCCCTGCCAACCAGAGTAAATCCCGACTTTTACCGCACAGTGGGACGAATATCCGCTGACCCGGCGGCAATTCCAGCCGGTTCCAAAGCTGCTGGAGATGGGCATTGATTTCTTGCTGGTGAAAGCCGATTTCCGCCCGCTCCCAGCGCTGATGCCAAAAATCCAGTTTCACATCATCACCCTCTGTTAGGACCCAGAAAGGTATCCGGTAAGCACCAACCCCGCCACCACCACTCCCAACCCCGTGCCGCCAAGGCCCCGCTCCAACCGGATACCAGCGGCAATGTTAATACACTCCAAGGTTGGCCCTCGGCATCACGCAGAGCAATCCGGTTCTCCGGTGGAGAACTCTCTGTCAAACAGACCTCCCAGGCGCGCGCTCCACCGGCTAATCCACGCCCTGAAGCCTTTGTACTGGCCTCCTTGCGAGTCCAGCACGCGAAAAATCGCTGCTTTTGCCAAGCGACTGGGTAGCTCTTGAATTGGGCGATTTCGCGCGGAGTACAGACCCGCTCAATGAGCGCCGCAAACTCCAGATCCCGTTCATGCGTTTCGAGGTCAACGCCAACATCCCTGCGAGATATGGCGTATAACACGCCCGCACCACTGTGCGAAACATTGAACTGCAAACCGACCGCCGCCTCAGGACCCGCCAAACACGGCTTACCGTGCGAACCCGTTTCCAGTCGCAACAACCCTGGTAAGCGTTCCAGATAGACCCCCAACAAGGCCCGCAGCAGACCTCGGCCGGCGATAAACCGGTCTCGGTGTACCGGAAAGCGAAAAGCGGCCGCACGCTGCCGCTCGTCCTCAGCCAGCATTGCCGCCAATTCGGCAAGATGTTCGGGCGACCGCGTTAAATTCGCGCCCCAAACCTGGATCTCGTTTTCAGCTGGCAAAACTGTGGGAGCGCCGCTCGGCCAGAGCCAGGCGTTGACGTTCTTAACGACATCGCTCATTGCATCTACCGCTTCCATAATCAGCTCAAGCCGCACGCGCGGCGGGACATTTGATTTTTTTGGCGGCGGGCAAAACGGTCTGCCGATGCTAACAAGAGTACCTTACACTGGGGGCTTTCTATGCTTTCCACCCCAAGCGCCCCCAGGGCTGGAACCGGTTTCCTACCCCTTCGTACCAGCGAGCCATCAAACGCCATCATGAGCCATCTTACTGAAATTAAGGTACGAGGCTATCACCTCGACTTATACCGTCACGTCAACAATGCGCGCTACCTGGAATTTTTGGAAGAAGCGCGCTGGAGCCTGTTGGAAAGTAGGGCAACTCTGGATTATCTACAGAGCAACGGCTATGCCTTCGTGGTTGTCAACATCAATATCAACTACCGCCGCGCCGCGTCCATGGAGGACATACTGGCAATCTTCACCTCGGTAGAATCCATCGGCAACCGAAGTTGCAGGATGCGACAACAGGTTACGCTCAAGGCTAGCGACACGGTGATCGCCGATGCGGATGTGACTTTTGTGATCGTCGATACTCGTACCGAAAAAGCGGCTCCGCTGGAAGGCGAATTGCGGGCCATGCTGGAGCGCATGATGAATTAGTCAATCGCGCGCTTCGGCCTTGCCGATAAGGCGGCGCAGGATATCTACCGGGTCTCCCAACGCCACGCATGATCGACAAGGGTCGCCAAATCTGCGTACTGAGGCGTCCAGCCTAGTTCGGTTCGCGCACGCCGCGAATCGGCCACCAGCCGAGCCGGATCGCCTGGCCGGCGTTCACCACGCATCACGACAATCTCGCGGCCCGTCACGGTACGAGCCACATCGATCACCTCTTGCACCGAAAACCCGTTCCCGTTCCCCAAATTGAAAGCACCTCCACCGCCACCCTGCCATAGCCGCTGTAAGGCTAGCCAATGAGCCTCACACAAGTCTGCTACATGGATGTAATCGCGGATGCAAGTACCATCGGGGGTATCGTAATCGGCTCCGAATACCGTGATATGGGGCCGACGCCCGGACGCCGCTTGCAGCACCAGCGGAATCAGGTGCGTCTCCGGTTCATGACGCTCACCCAACTCCCCCTCTGGATCAGCGCCAGCCGCGTTAAAGTAACGTAGTCGAACTGCTTGCAACCCATAGGCGACTTCATAATCCTCCAGCATCTGCTCGACCATCCATTTACCGCGTCCGTATGGATTGATTGGGTTTTTAGGGTGTTCCTCGTCGATGGGCACTCGAACCGGCTCGCCAAAAATCGCGGCGGTTGACGAAAAGATGAAGTGATTGACCTTATGCGCCACCATGGCATCCAGTAAGCACTGCGTTTTGAACACGTTATTGCGGTAGTACTTGGCCGGATCACGCACGGATTCACCGACCTGAATGTGGGAGGCGAAATGCATTACCCCGTCAAAGTGGTTCGCTCCGAAGATTTTATCCAATAAGGATAGGTCTCCCAGATCACCCAGCACGAACCGCTCGGCCAAGACTGCATCGCGATAACCGGCTGACAAATCATCAAGGACGGTCACTTCGCAACCGCGACGGCACAACAACTTAACCATGTGGGAGCCGATGTAACCTGCTCCCCCGACGATGAGTACCTGCATGAAGGCGGTCGATTCTATATTTAGAGGCGAGGGAGAACGTTTAGCTACTACGCTCGCCATGCAAGCGCAAAAACCGCTCCATCAATTGCTCGATTTCCGCTTCCAGCGCGCTGCGCACCTGTTCCGCCTGCCGGTCGCGCGCCGCCATTTTTTCTTCGAGATCCCGTCGCGCCTGATGGGCTTGATCCAGTTGCTGAAGGAGTGTTTGCTTTTCCGCGCGCCAGTTCCCCGGCTGAGAGAGCGGTTCGCCTGATTTGGCACGGCCTGATGCTTCAGCCTGCAAATGTTCCAACTGTTGCCGCAAATTCTGGCGTTCCTCGTCCCAGGCAGCACGCCGTTGGTTGAACTCAGCCGCTGCTTCCATTTTCAGTTGTTCGGCCAGTTCCAGAGAATCGGCAGAAAGATTCTGATTGGCGCGCGCCTTATATAGCGTCAGGCTATCTTCCAACGTATTGATCTGAATCTGCATCTCCAAGCGCTCACCTTCCCAGGCTTCCTGCTGCTCTTCCAAGCGTGCGCTCAACTGGGTTTTATCTCGCTGCCAGCCACGCAGTTGCTCTTCGGTTTGCGCGTTTTGCAACAAAAAGCTTTGGATTTGCCGATCCCATTCGACTCGATCTTGGGAAAATTGCTTTTGTAGGGCCGTTTTATCCTCCTCCAGTCGCGTACCCAGATCGCGCAAGCGGGTGACTTCCTGAAGATGGTTTTGTTGTTCACGTTCGGCCCGACTCTTCAGTTCGATACACTCCTGTTCTAACCTGGAGCGTTGCTCGCCAGCCTGGCTCATATCGTCTTCAAACCGTTTTTGCTGGGCCAGCATGGCTTGGCGAGTCTGGTAAGCCGTCGTCTGCTGGGTAAGAACCGCGCCTTGCAACTCATTGTTTTTAGCTTGCTCTTCGGCCAAATCTGCCCGAAGCCGCCCCGCAACATTCTTTAGCGAACGGTAAGGTAACAAAAAGAAGATGATGCCACCGACTATAAATCCGATGACAACTCCGACAATCAGGTACATCAAATCGGTCATGATGTGATCCGGTGATTCAGTATTTATTCCAAATATCCACTGGGAAGGCTCGCCATGTTAGCGCACCAAATAGGCCAACAGTGCCGCCCCAATCCCCACCGCCGCCGCCCAACTGGCCGCTCGATAAATTTGCTTCTCAATATCGTGCTTAGCGCTACCCCAAAGCCGCCGAAACGCCTCTTCAGCCGCCGCCCGCTGGTCAGAAGCGCCAGATCCCGCTGAGGAAACCTCCGCCAGTGCTTGCAATACCGTCTGTTGCGATGTTTCAAGAGCAACCTCACGCGCCGCAAGGTCGGCTTTCTGGGTGGCCTCTGTGAGCATCGCCCGCGATTGTTCGAGCACACGACCTGCCAATGGGGCCGCCTGCTCCTGGAAAACTTGCAAGGCGGCTTCCTTTACCCGCTTGTCGTTCTCGGCACGCTCCGCATGCTGGAATGCCTCCAATCGCTCTTCCAAGAGCGGCAGCCATTGAGACTGCGTGACGGCCTCCAGCGCAGCACGAACATCACGCGAATCCGGCGGTGGCGGTTCCCGCTGGGCGAAACTGGCCTCACACACACCGGTAGCGATGCGGCTACAAATCTCTTCCTGATTTGACTCGAAATCGCGCCGCAGCTTGGCAATCACATCATTGACCAGTGGCAGCACTTGGGATTCAATGGCATCGTAGATGACCTGTTCGGCTTTCTCCAGCGCGATCTTTTCGGCGATTTTCTCCATCTGCTCCAGGGAGGGAGCATGACTGGCCACAGTCGGCACAGGGGCCGGTGGCGGGCTGATCGCCTGAGTAGCGGCGGCATCGAATAGCGCGCTCATCTCCTCCAAAGCAGATCCTAAAGCCTCCGGGGTCGCCGGTTTGACCAAAACACCGACGGCGCCTGCCTCCCGCGCTTCGTCCTGATAGGCTGGCTCGTCCTTGGAGGTGTACATGGTGATAGGAATGAGCGCGGTCGCCGGCTCGCGTTTGATCTGCCTAGCAGCCACCAAACCATCCACACCCGGCATGGTGTGGTCCATGAAAATCGCGTCGGGTCGTTGCGTGCGCAAATAGACTAAGGCTTCTTCAGCGGAATCGACCGTATCGACGGTCAAGCCGAATCCCTGTAACATTTTTCGCAGCATCAAGCGCGCAGATTTGGAATCATCCACTACAAGAACGTGTCTGACTGGCATGAACCCTCCTGGTTTTCTTGTCGTTTTAGCTTAAAAATTTCTCGGCCCGGAGCATAATGGCGTGCTGGCCGCGACCCCCACGGTTTACGCCTCAACAAGAGCATTCAGCTTAAGTATGGTCAAGTGGCGACAGCGCCCCCTCAAGGAAGCTGATCAAGCGTCGCGCTCTTTATCGCTTAAGTAAGCCCAGCACAAAACACCGGCATTCACGAGCCGAAATTAACAACAATGTATCGCAAACAGAGCAATTTGGCCAGAGTGAGTGAAGCTATTTTGCGATTTGCCAACCTAGTCATCGCTACCAAGCAGCAAAATCGGCCCATATCGCCCACGCCGCATCAGCCATCGGGCTAAGGCAACCGGCTGGCTAACTTGGCAAGCCCAGCCAAGCCATAACCCACTTCTACATATTTCAACGGATAGCCGCCCCACAACAAAGCTCGGACTGATTTTTAGTATAGAAAGTTATGAACGATTCTTAAGGCCAAAATCTCTTGGTGTGTCGCTGATTGGGAGAAGCTTCGCGATGTCAACCGCATCATCCGTTAAACCCGTGCGCTTGGCCATCACCGGCATGAGTTGCGCTGGTTGTGTCGCTAGCGTGGAAAATGCCCTGCATCGTGTGCCTGGTGTGGTGGCCGCCAATGTCAATCTGGTCGAGCGCACCGCGCAGGTGACCGGCTCCTCCTCAGCTGAGGCATTGATCGCGGTGGTGCGGGCGGCTGGTTACGGCGCTATTGAACTGAGTGACGCCACCGCCGAGACTGAGCGGGATCGCGCTGAGAATGACCGTTACCATCGCTTGCTGCGCGCCGCCCTTGTATCCGGCGCGCTGGGTGCACCCTTGATGGTTGCCGAAATGGCCGGTTGGTTGCCAAGCTTGCTGACACCGGTCGGTCGGCTGTTCTGGATCGTCACGGGCCTGTTGAGCCTGGGGGTGCTGGTCTATGCCGGCGGACACTTCTTCGTTGGCGCCTGGCGTCAGCTACGCCACCACAGCGCCAACATGGATACCTTGATCGCGCTGGGTACCGGATCGGCGTGGCTTTATTCGATGCTGGTGGCCCTGTTTCCCGATAGCATCCCCAGTTTGGCCCGGCACGCTTATTTCGAAGCGGCAGTCATTATTATCGCGCTGGTCAATCTTGGTGCCGCATTGGAAAGCCGGGCGCGCGGTAAAGCCTCGGCGGCCATCCAACGGCTACTGGTGTTGCGTCCAAAAACCGCACGACTGGTCCAGGGCGACCAGGAACGCGACGTGCCCCTGGAAACTCTGGTGATCGGCGATCTGATCCGGGTGCGGCCGGGCGAGAAAATCCCTGTGGATGGCGTGATCGACAGCGGTCACTCAACGGTCGATGAAGCGATGCTGACCGGCGAGGCATTGCCGGTCAGCAAACGGCCGGGCGATGCGGTAGCCGGAGGTACCCTTAACCAGACCGGCACCTTCGTGTTTCGAGCCAACCGGGTCGGGGAAGATACCGTACTCGCGCAAATCATCGCCGCTGTCCGACAAGCGCAAAATAGCAAACCGCCTATCGGCCGGCTGGCGGATCAAGTCGCTGCGATCTTTGTCCCGGCGGTCCTGATCATCGCGGTGCTGACTGCACTCGTTTGGTTCAACGTCGGTCCACAACCGCCTTTTGGCTTCATGCTGGTCACCACGTTGACGGTATTGATTATCGCCTGTCCCTGTGCGTTGGGATTAGCCACACCGATCTCCATCATGGTTGGGGTCGGCAAAGCGGCTGAACACGGCATCCTGGTTCGGGATGGCGAAGCGTTGCAACGGGCAAGCCGTCTCACCACCATCGTGCTCGATAAAACCGGCACCGTCACCGCCGGGCGTCCGACGGTCACTGGCATCACAACGCTGGCCGGTTTCGATGAAACGGAGCTTTTTCAGTTGGCTGCTGCTGTAGAAGCCGGTTCGGAGCACCCCCTGGCGCAGGCGATCTTAAACACCGCACATCAACGCGGCATATCAATCCCCAGGTCCGAACGCTTTACAGCCATCGCTGGCCAAGGAGCACGCGGCACTGTCGAGAACCACACTGTGCTGGTTGGAAATCGACAATTACTGGAAGCCAACGGCATCGTCATCGGCTCGCTTGATGCAGAGATCAAACGGCTTGCCGCTGCGGGCCAAACGCCAGTGCTCATCGCGGTGGATCAGCACGCAGCCGGCGTGATTGCCATTGCCGATCCGCTCAAACCGGATTCCGTGGCTGCGATCCATCGGCTGCGGCAACTCGGTTTAAGGATCGTTTTGCTCACCGGCGACCATACCGCCACCGCTTCCGCCATTGCCGCCGCAGCGGGTATCGACACCGTATTTGCCGAAATTCCTCCCACCGGAAAGGCCGAGATCATCGCAACCCTCGAAACGCCAGGCGAATTGGTCGGCATGGCCGGCGATGGCATCAACGATGCTCCGGCGCTCGCCCGTGCGGCGGTCGGTTTCGCAATGGGCACCGGCACAGACATCGCCATCGAAAGCGCCGGAATCACTCTGGTGGGCGGCTCACTACACGGCATTGCTGACGCTATTGCTATTTCTCGCGCCACAGTCACTAATATCCGGCAAAATTTATTTGGCGCGTTCCTTTACAATATGTTAGGCATTCCTATCGCGGCCGGCGCTCTTTACCCGGTGACCGGATTGTTGCTCAACCCGATGCTGGCTGGCGCGGCCATGGCGCTGTCCTCTTTCACCGTCGTTAGCAACGCTAACCGTTTACGTGCCTTTCAGCCAAGGGCTAACCCGAAATGATGATGGCGGTTTTGGTCAATGTTGCTGGATTAGGGTTGATTGCCCTGATCATCTGGTGGTTCTGGAGTGCTCGCCGATGAAACGTCTCCCGTCTGCCAAATCTTCTTGGCTAACCCGCTTGGGTTTAGCCGTCACGTCGGCGCTGATCGTGGTGGCCGGCTTAGCCATTGCCTCCGTGGTATTCACCGTCTTGCTCGTGCTTGGGCTGGCTGCCGCAGGCTGGCTCTGGTGGCAATACCGTAAGCTAGCGCGCAAAATCTCGCAGGCGGCGCGCGCAAACCCCGATTTCATCGAAGGCGATTACGTCATTGAGCCGACGCCGCCGGCCTTGACCGATGCCCGCACCGTCCTTGATCCACCGCCAGCAGACCCCGTAACTCGCGCCCCACACCGTGAACGCCGCAATCCTCGTTGATTCCACTAATGAACTGAGCACACGGCGTATTTTTGCCGAACAAGTCCGGCTGCTGTACGCTCAAGCACCGCTGAGCGCGCTGGCTAACGCGCTGATCGCTCCCCTGCTGGTACTCGTCCTCTGGCCAGTGATCGCACACTCGGTCTTATGGGCGTGGCTGTTGACACTGGAAGCGACCCTCGTGATTTGCGCGCTACTGATCCTCGCTTTCCGGCGCGATCCCCACCGACATGAAACCCCAGAACGCTGGGCTGATCGTTACACCTGGGCCTGCGCAGCGTGTGGGATCTGCTGGGGGGGATGTCTGTTCTTGCTGGCGCTGTCGCCATCCTTGGTTTATCAGACCTTCATTGCCTTGTGCTTGGGCGGAATGCTGATGGGTGGCGTGCTGACCATGACGCCATGGCTGACCACCTGTATCTTCTATTCTCTACCGCTAGTCTTACCGCCGACGCTTTGGCTGCTGCTGCAAGATGATTTGATGCTGACCGTCATGGGCATCACGGGCATCCTCTACCTGGTCTTGGCACTGAGCACCGCTCAGCACTACCACCAGACCTTGCAACATTCGCTACGGTTGGGGCTGGACAATCTCACTCTTGCCGAGTCGGCGGCAGCCGCAAAGGAGCTTGTCGAGGCCAGTCATGCCCAACTGGCTGAGCGCCAAGCGGCATTGCAAGACAGTCTGGAGGCCATGCGGGAATTCTACCGGGTCATCGCCACCCCACGCCGCCACGCCAATGATCAGATTCAAGCCCTGCTGGCCATGGGCCGCGAGCGGTTCGGCACGGCTGTGGGCATCCTGGCCCACATTGAGGGGCAACGCTACGAAGTTATACAAACGAGTGGAACCGGCACTGGACTCGCCGTTGGCACAGTCCTGCCCTTGGAGGAAACTTACTGTAACGAGGCCGCCCGACTAGGCTCACCCTTGAGCATTGAACACGCCGCAACCACCCGCTGGCGCGAGCACCTTTGCTATCAGAAACACCATCTGGAAACCTATCTCGGCGCACCCGTCCACATCGGTGGCCAGCCCTACGGAACCCTCTGTTTTTATGACCAAAAACCCAGGCCGACACCGTTTTCCAGTGTCGATCATGAGCTGATTCAGCTCATGGCGCGCTGGATCGGCGCCGTGATTGAACAAGACCGCACAGCCGCCGCCGTGCAACGGCAACATACTTTACTGGTACACGCCTCGCGCTTAAACACACTCGGCGAAATGGCCTCAGGGCTGGCACACGAAATCAACCAGCCCATCACCGCTATTGCCTTATATGCTGAGACCAGCCTGAGCCGCTTGCGCGGTGGTGTCGTCGATCCAACCGAGATCGCCGCCACGTTGGAGAAAATCGCCAGCCAAAGCGCCCGGACCAACACGATCATCCAACATATCCGCCGTTTCGCCCGCCAGAGCAAACCGCATTATCTTGCAGTCCACACCAAAGCGCTGCTCGACGAAATCGACGATTTTCTGATCCTGGAAACCCATCGCCACGAGGTTCGCCTCCAGCAACACATCCCCCCCAATTTGCCGCCGGTGTTGGCCGATCCTCTCCAGTTTCAGCAGGTGATCCTAAACCTGATTCACAACGCGGTGGACGCGATGCACACGAACGAAGGTCCACGCACGATTACCCTTTCAGCCCGTATCGACCGCGAGATGGTGGAAATCGGCATTGAGGATACCGGTCCCGGTGTTCCACCCGATATTTTCAGCCGGCTACTCCACCCCTTTTTCACGACCAAGCCCGATGGGCTGGGCCTGGGATTATCGATCAGCGAATCCATCATTGAAGCGCACGGAGGTCGGTTATGGGCAACTCCCAACCGAGAGCGGGGCGTCACCTTTCACTTCACCTTGCCGATTGCCAATCACGCCAGCCTCCCTGAGCACCCACCTACCGAGCCAGCGCCAGCAGCGGTCGGCTCTAACGCCGGATAACGCGGCGATGACTGAACCTAAAGACCGTGCATCGGCCCCATCGGGCTTTGCCGTGATCCCCCAGCTCTGGCTATCGCATTCCTTCTCCAGGATGCGACTGGAACGGGGCAAAGCCGGCTATTGCCACCCGGCTGTCCTTAGCCTGGTTCTCGCCCTCGGTGGCCTGCTGTGGCTTTGGGCAATCAATCCGTTATTGATCACTTGGCTGTACCCTGGTAGCACCCTGCCATCACTTGCCAGCTCTGTACCGAGCGCGCTGGCGATCTTGGCCGGCGCCGGTCTGCTCTATTGGGTACTCAAAGCGTGTAACGTCGCCATGCACCGCACCCAATGCGCGCAGCATCAACAACTGGCCGAATTCATCGCGTACAGCCCTGATCCGGCGTTCCTCAAAGACCAACAAGGTCGTTATCTGGCTGTCAATGCCGCGTTCGCCCAGCTAGCAGGTCGGCCCGCTATCGAATGCTTAAACCAGGATGATTCTGCTTTATTCTCTCCTGAAGCCGTTGCCCTGTTCATCGACCATGACCAGCGGGTCATCGCCGATGGCACAGCCTCTAACCGAGAAATCACCCTGGCAATTCATGGTGACACCCACGTTCTACTCACCACCCGGTGGCCTTATCGGGATACTGAGGGTTGTAGCATCGGTGTTTGCGGTATCGCCCAGGAGATCACTGCACAAAAACAAGCAGAAAATCAAGTATATAGTGCCAATACCAACATGGAGTCGCGCATCCGGGAACGCACCGCTGCACTCCAGTCGATCAATGAAGACTTGGAGCGCCAGATCGCCGCTCGGATTCAGGCCGAGGTCGCATTGCGCGATAGCCAAGAGCGCTTTCGCCAATTGGCCGAACACATCCGTGAGGTGTTCTGGGTTTACGGCGTTGAGGAAGAACGCCCGCTCTATATCAGCCCCGCCTATGAAGAAATTTGGGGCCATCCCATAGACGGGCTGCTTGAGCGCCCGATGACCTGGATCGAAGCGATCCACCCGGATGACCGAGCGCGGGTACAAGCCGCCCACATCACCAAGTGCGGATCGGGGTATTTCGACGAGGAATATCGGATCATACGCCCCGACGGCACCATCCGCTGGATCTGGGATCGAGGCTTTCCGGTATGTGATGAAGCCGGCCGCATCTATCGCATCGCAGGCTTGGCCGAGGATATTACCCGTCGCAAGCTGGCCGAGGACCAACTGCGACGCCAACAGGTAGAGTTGACCCGGATATCGCGGCTCAGCCTGGCGGTTGAACTTGCCGCCAACTTAGCGCACCAGCTTAACCAACCCTTGGCCGCCATCGTCGCCTATACCCAAGCCTGTCTGACCTTGCTGCGGCAAGCCGACACCGATCCTCGCGTACTGACCGGAACACTTGACGAAATCGTTAACCAAGGGCTGCGTGCTGGTGAAATCATCCGCCACTTGCGTGAGCTAGTGCAGAAGCATCCAGCGGCCCAAGCGGCTCTTGATCTGAACGCCCTGATCCGCTCGGTCGTGCGCTATGCCCAAACGGAACTAAACCAAGCCGGGGTTTCGCTCAAGTTGTCCTTAGCTGATCCTCTGCCCGCTGCCTTGGCTGACGATATCCAAATCCAACTGGTCTTGCTTTCACTAATCCGCAATGCTATCGAGTCGATGGGTGAGCAGGCTGACGGCCCTCACGAGTTGACGGTGAGCACAGCAATGGCTGACCCTGGTAGCGTATGGGTTACCGTCCGTGATACGGGACCAGGTTTTCGGCTAGACATGGAAGATGACTTATTTCGACCTTTCTTCACCACCAAGCCCGGCGGTATGGGGTTGGGTCTCTCCGTCGGCCGTTCGATCATCGAATCCCAAGGCGGCCAACTCTGGGCCACCCTCAATCTCGACGGTGGTGCCGCCTTCCACTTCAGCTTGCCAGCCTATCCAGACGCTTAAACACCGAAGCTGGGCCAAGTTTGACTGCAACTCTGATCCAAAGCCTCTTCACCATGCCTGATAGAGCCACGGTTTTCCTCATTGACGATGATCAAGCGGTGCGCGACGCTATCCGCCTTTTGCTGGAAACCAGTGGGTTTACCGTGCAAGCCTTTGCAAGCGCTATCGATTTCCTCAACATGGCGGTGATCGGACAACCGGGGTGCCTGGTGCTGGATGTGCGGATGCCGGGCCTTAGCGGTCTGGATTTACAGAAGCGGTTACGCGCTCAAGGCTATCGAATCCCGATTATCTTTATCACCGGGCATGGCGATGTGCCGATGGCGATTCGTGCCATGAAAGCCGGTGCCTTCGACTTTATCGAAAAGCCATTTCAAGGCCAAACCCTGCTGGCTCGGATTGAGGAGGCCTTAGCCGCCGACGGTCAGGAACGGTGCCGACAGACTCAGCGGGCCGATGCTGCCGCTCGCCTGGCGCTGCTATCGCCACGCGAGCGTGAGGTATTGGAGCGGGTGGCGGATGGCCAATACAACAAAGTCATTGCCGCCGAGCTGAACATCAGCTTGTCAACTGTGGAAATCCACCGTAAGCGAGTCATGGAAAAATTGCAGGCCGAATCGCTAACGGATTTGATCCGCCTGCTGGCATTGCTGCAAGCCGATTAAATCGGCTTGGCTGGCTGGCGAGTGACAATCTTTAGTTACGGCAATACCTGATGATGTCCCGATAAAATTCCACGAAAAACAGATAATCACCCGGTAACTATCGGTTTTTGTATCTTTGTTGGGCAAAGGGGTGTATTCTATATTGCATTGCAACATAGCGCGTTGATGAGGTATCGCCATGACCACCGCCATCCTTGTTGTCCCCAGCGAACAGCGGGTCGGGTTGACGACTGTCGCTCTCGGCCTCGTCCATGCGCTCGACCGGGAAGGTATTCCCGTCGGTTTCTGCAAACCCATTAGTCAGCCGCACGCCAGCGATACCGGTCCCGAACGCTCGACCCGGCTGGCGCGCATGGTGACCAGTTTGAATCCACCCGAACCGATCCCGGTCAGCGAAACGGAAAACCTACTCGGTCATGACCGGGAAAACGTGCTGTTGGAAGAGGTCATCGGCCGTTTTGAACAGGCGGCTCACCACACCAGCGCAGTCATCGTCGAAGGTTTGATGGATACTGAGGAACAGCCTTACGGCACCCGCCTCAACGCCAAGATGGCACAAAGTTTGGACGCCAAGATCATCGTGGTCACCGCCCCTGGCCGTGATACACCGCGCCAGGTCGCCGATACGGTTGAAATCATCGCCCGCGCTTACGGTGGCATTCACCACGAACGGATGCTCGGCGCCATCATCAATCTGCTGGATGCGCCAGTAGACCAAACCGGCCATATCCGGTTCGATTTCAGCCGCGCCGAGAATGGCTACCATCCCGGCCACGAAGCCGAGTTCCGCGCCGAATGCACCCGCCACTGGCCGCAAACCTTCGCACTGCTGGGCTGCATTCCTTGGCAGCGCGAGCTAAGCGCGCCGCGCGTGTGCGACATCATGCAACTGATCGGCGCCCAGATTCTTAACGAGGGCCAGTTAAACCGGCGCGTCACTCATGTGGTCTTGGGAGCAGCCAGCTTAATCAGCAGTTGTCAGGAGCTGCGGCCTGGAGCCATGGTCATTATTCCCGGTGACCGCGACGATTTGCTGCTGGCGATCTGCATGGCCACCATGAGCGGCACCCATGTCGCTGGCGTCCTGCTCGCCGGTGGCTTGAAGCCGGATTTGCGGGTCTGGAAGCTCTGTAGTCCGGCACTCGATGCGGGTCTACCCGTCCTCACCATTCCCCACAGTGCCTTGCAGTCGGTGCTTTATTTGCCACATCTCAACTTGGAAGTCCCACTTGATGACCGCGACCGGATGCAGCAGGCGGTGGAAACCGTTGCCTCGCACATCACCCTCGATTGGAAGGAGCCGTTGCTGAGCCGTATCCAAGAGCGGCGTCTCAGCCCGCCAGCCTTCCAGCACACGCTGGTGCAACGCGCCCGCAAGGCGAACAAGCGGATTATCCTGCCCGAAGGCAATGAACCACGTACTATCGAAGCGGCGATCATCTGCCACCAACGCGGCATCGCCCGTTGTGTACTAATGGGGGACGCCGGCCGTATGCATCGGTTGTCGGCCCGCCGCGGCATGAGCATACCGCCCGATATCGAGATCATCGATTCCACTCAAATCGACCGGCGTTATATCGATGCGTTGGTAGCACTGCGCCAACACAAAGGGTTGAACAGTGGACTAGCCGAAGAAGCCTTGCACGATGCCGTGGTGCTGGGCACCTTGATGCTGCAACTCGGAGAAGTGGACGGGCTGGTTTCCGGCGCTGTGCACACCACCGCCAACACGATTCGACCCGCGCTACAACTGGTCAAAACCGCGCCCGACGTGCGGCTGGTCTCCTCGATTTTCTTCATGTGCCTGCCTGAGCAGGTTCTGATCTATGGCGACTGTGCCATCAACATCAACCCCAACGCCGAGGACTTAGCGGATATCGCCATCCAGAGCGCTGAATCGGCGAAAGCCTTCGGTATTATCCCGCGTGTTGCCATGCTCAGCTACAGTACAGGCACGTCGGGCAGCGGCAGCGATGTAGAAAAAGTCAAAGCCGCTACCCGATTAGCTCGGGAACGGCGTCCTGATCTGCTGATTGATGGTCCTCTGCAATACGATGCCGCCACGATCAAAGCGGTGGCGCAAAGCAAAGCACCGGACAGTCAAGTGGCTGGGCGGGCGACGGTGTTCATCTTCCCCGACCTCAACACTGGCAACACCACCTACAAAGCGGTGCAGCGCAGCGCGGATGTCATCAGCATCGGCCCGATGCTGCAAGGACTGAACAAGCCGGTCAATGATCTATCACGCGGGGCGTTGGTGGAAGATATCGTCTTCACCATTGCCCTGACCGCGATCCAGGCAGAACAAGCGCTCGAACGGGAACGCAATCAGCGCTAATCAGGCTTGGCGCTCGAAGACTTCGACGCGAGCCGGCGGTAAATTGCCCCAGACGATCTTGCTGGATACTCGCCGAAACCGAGGCAGCCAGCGAGTTCTGGTGCCGCGCAGATCGTAGGTAAATTGGACTAATAAGCCGCCGGCATCAAGCAGCGTTTCAAACTGCTGGCTGATAGCGCGCGTGGTGGCCGGATGGAGCGAGCGCAGCGGCAGGCTGGAGACGATGCTGGCGATTTTCTTCGATCTGTCATGGCCCAAAAGCTGGCCCAGTTGCGCGGCATCACCCTGAATGATCCGCAGTTGCGGGAACCGTTGGCGGAGATGGTGAGCCAGTGTTGGTGAACGTTCCACCACCACCAATTTCCACGGCGGCACACCGTGCTTGAGCAACGCGGTGGTCACGGCGCCGGTCCCCCCGCCCAGCTCTATCACCAAACCATCACAATCCCTGGGAACCCGTGCGGCCATGGAACCGGCCAGCAAAGGGGCACTGGGACAAGCTGCCCCCATGGCGCGCGGATTAGCCCAGATTTCCCGCGTAAACAGCGCCAGCGAAGCGGCGCCTGGGGCCTGCATTAGAACTTTAACAAAACGTTTCATACCCTACCTACAGGGATTGCCCGCTTTCTGCGCAACGTGTGCGCGGGGCGGTGACGCTCTAAGCCGCCAAAAAAAATCCAAAGCATGGCCGGGAGCGAAGGGAAGAACCCAGTTGGCCTGGTTCGACGGGTGGGGTTGTCCGTAGCGATCTCTCGTATCGCGCTCAGGAACGGTTACGCAACAGTTCCTGTTCGGCTTCAAAGAGCACTGAGGCGAGTTGGTGAAGCCCTTCCTGCTCGGCCAGTTCGGAAATCTCCTCCCAAGAGGCCCCACGGTCGATAGCAGCGGCGGTCTTGCTGCTATCCGGCATGTCCTCACGCGCTTCACGAACAAAGACATCCGTGGCGGCGGCGGCATCTTCTATAGATGCCGAGCCTTTCCGCAAGGCTTCCTGTTCGGCTTCGAACAGGACAGTGGCGAGCTTGTGTAGACCTTCCTGCTCAGCCAGTTCGGAAATCTCCTCCAAGCTAGCGTTGCGGTCGATGGCAGCGGCAGTCCGACTGCCATCGGCCAGATCCCGCCGAAACGACTGGAGTATTACATCGATATTCTTCATTTCCACTGGATAAAACTCCGGTAGCCGCAAGGTTTCGCGCATGAGGGGCAAAGTCTAAAGCGGTATTGAGGAATTGCCAACTTCGTGCAGTCCGCCAGCCAAAATTCAGGTTGATTTCACTTCTGGCCCCTAAGATGTGCGCAATGTGATGGCGCCCTCTCTAGCCCATCGCTCGGCCAGTCACTCTGGCTTTTTGCCCATTTTAACCGATCAGGAGCTTTTCAAAATGCGTAAATCTACTCTCTTCTCCGCTGTTGCTGTCTTGGTGGCCACTACCGTTTGCGCTGCCGGTGCCTTCGCAGTAGAAACTGGCACCGCAGCTGTTGCCCCCCAGCCGGCCGTAACCGCGCCTATCACCAAGGAGCAGGCAACCGACATGGCGCTGAAGGCCCATCCCGGTAAAGTTATCAAAGCCTATGAGGATACGAAGAAAGGCAAAAAAACCTGGGAAGTGAAAATCCAGGGCGATGACGGCAAAAAGTGGGAGATCTATTACGAAATCACCACCGGCTTATTGGTCGCAGAAGAAGGCAAGTAATCGACCACCGTCTGAATCGATCCATCCAGTCCCCGCCAACGGCGGGGCATCCATCACGAAACCTTTAAGCCATGACTTCTCTAAAAACCACTGAAGTTCTTGTCTGGGACCCTTGGGTTCGGCTGTTTCACTGGATTCTAGTCGCTGCATTCAGCGCTGCTTACTTTACGCAGGGTGAACCCTTCGAAGGCATCCAGGAACAACTGGCAGGGGATTGGTTACAAACGATCCATGTCTGGGCGGGCTACACCCTCATCGGCTTGCTGATCTTCCGCTTGATCTGGGGTTTTATCGGTCCACGCCATGCGCGTTTCAGTGATTTCGTGCATGGCCCACGCCGCATCTTAGCCTATGTCAAGGATGTCTTAACACTACGCGCTTCCCGCCATCTGGGGCATAATCCAGCCGGTGGTGCCATGATCATCTGTCTCCTGCTCGCATTGACTATCACTGTGATCGCCGGCTTGGGTCTCTACGGCGCTGATCAGGGCTTAGGGCCTCTCGCCGGGTGGTTGGCCAATGCCAGCGACTCCACTGTTCACACCCTGAAGGAAATCCACGAATTTTCTGCCAATTTCACGTTAGTACTGGTCGGAGGGCATCTGCTCGGTGTGATTTGGGAAAGCCTGTTGCACCGCGAAAATCTGGCCCACGCCATGATCACCGGTCGCAAACGGGTCTAAGCAATGTCGGGGCTACTGCCGCAACCCCCATAGCCGAACGGAGCGCTTCTCCTGTAACTATGGCGATCCTCTACGCTAGAAGGCCACTTGCGCTGTTGCTGGTGCTCGCTGCACTGTTACCGGAGACCTCGGCGCTGGCCGGGCGTGACCAAGACGAAATTCGCCGCTTGCACCAAGCCAAACAAATCCTGGCGCTGGATACCATTATCACCAATCACCGTCGGCAATATCCCGGCGGCAAGCTGCTGGAAGCCGAACTGGAATTCGAGGAAGGCCGTTATGTCTATGAAATCAAAATTCTCGGCGATGACGGTGCGGTGCGTGAATTCGAATACGACGCCCGCAGCGGTGAGCTGTGGCATCTCAAACACTGATCATCGCTAGCAGACTCCGATGCGGCTGTTACTGGTTGAAGATGATGTCCCGCAAAGCCGGCGGCTGCGTTCCGAACTGGAGCGCGCCGGATTCGCCGTCGATGCGGTTACCGATGGGGTAGAGGCCGAATTCATGGGGAATTCGGAGCCTTACGATGCCGTCATCCTGGATCTCGGCTTGCCCGGCCGTCCAGGGTTGGAGGTCTTACGCCACTGGCGCGCGGCCGACAATGCTGTCCCCGTGCTCATTTTGACGGCCCGTGATGCCTGGCATGAAAAAGTCGATGGTTTTAAGGCCGGAGCTGATGATTATCTCGCTAAACCGTTTCATAGCGCTGAGCTGATTGCGCGCCTGCACGCGCTGCTGCGGCGCAGTAATGCGCGCCCACACGGACGACTGCGCGTCGCAGGGATCGAACTGGATGAGGAAACTCAAAAGGTGCGCATTCTGGCCACAGATGAAATGTTGGATTTGACTGGCACCGAATTTCGCCTGCTGCGCTACTTCATGTTGCATCCCGACCGCATTCTCTCCAAGAGTCGGCTGGCCGAACATGTGTACGATTTCGATACCGACCGCGACAGCAATGTCTTGGAGGTTTACATCAACCGGCTGCGCCGCAAACTCGGTTCTCAGCTTATTGAGACCCGACGTGGCCAAGGCTATGTACTGAATGGGATAGAGCCTACTTGATTTCCTTGCAAACGCGCTTATCCGCCAGTTTGATGGGCGTGCTTGGAGTGCTGACGGCCCTGATCGCGGTGACAGGGAGCTATTCGTTACATCGCATAGCCGAAAACTTCGTCGCCTCCCGGCTGGAGCATGATTTGGAAGCCGTCTTAACAGCGCTCTCTTTCGATGCGGCAGGTCACCCACAACTGACTCTTGAGCGTATCAATGTGGCGTTCCAACGCCCGTATTCAGGCCACTATTACCGGATTGAAACACCGAATGGCCAACTCCGCTCCCGTTCGCTATGGGACGCCGACCTCGCGCTGCCTCCGCTGGCAGCCGAGCGTGCCACCCGAACGTTCACGGCCGGACCTGAAGGTCAGCGGCTGTTACTCGTAGGTCGCGCGTTCGTCGTGCAAGATCAGCCGATCATGATCGCCGTGACGGAAGATTTCACCCCGCTGGAAAGCGGACTTAAGCGCTTGCTGTGGCGGCTTGGCGGCTTCGTCCTACTGGCCTTTGGCGCCTTGTTATTGCTCCAGCGGCTGATGGTCCGGCGTTGCCTGGCTCCCCTTGAGGACGTGCGGCGCGAACTACCGCGCTTGGAACGCGGCGAAATTGCTCGGCTGTCGGTACGCGCGCCTGCGGAAATCCTGCCTTTAGTGGCTGAACTGAACCGCTTGCTCGACTTGATGGGACAGCGCCAGCGCCGGACCCGCCAAGCCCTCGGCAATCTGGCCCACGCCTTGAAAACGCCACTGACGGCACTGACCCAATTGGTCGATCAGCCGCCGCCCGCCCCCGATAACAGTGGTTTTTGGCAGGATTTACGCCAACAGCTCGCACAGATCCGACGCTTAACCGAGCGGGAATTGAAACGGGCGCGTATTGTCGGCGCTGGCAACCCTGGTCAACGGGTCTTACTGGCCAGAGAAGTAGAGGATCTGATTGAAACCCTGCACCGCATCCATCGGGACCGCGCCTTGCACTTTGAGGTGCGCATCCCACCGGACAGTGTATTTCCCGGTGATCGGGATGATTTGCTGGAACTGCTGGGTAATCTGCTCGATAACGCCTGTCAGTGGGCAAATCGTGTGGTTCGTCTAACCGTCGGGACGGAGAGTGAGCAGCTTTGGCTGCGCGTGGAGGACGACGGGCCTGGTTGTCCGCCGGAGCAGTTAGCTTCGTTGCGCCAGCGGGGCGTGCGTATCGATGAATCGCGGGCCGGGCATGGTCTGGGCCTAGCGATCAGTAACGACATCGTTGCGCAATACAGTGGCCAGTTGAACTTGGCTAGCTCAGAAACTCTGGGCGGGCTACTCGCCGAAGCGGTTTTACCGATCTCCCCCCCGACAGGCCCTTGTTGACTCAATACCCTTCGAAGGTAAACCACGCCGTGCCGATCAGCACCGCGTCACCCGACTCCAGCGCAAGGGCCTCGTTGGTGGCCAAATCGTGGTGGCCGACGCGCACCGCGCCCGGATCAGCCAGATTCTGAATCCAATAGATCCCGTCCCTGAACAAGAGTTCTGCATGGTGCGGCTTGACGCCTTCGGCATTAATGCACAGGCCATCTTGTGGCGAACTACCCACCGAAACCCATTTGGGGATATAAAAGTGGACCACCTGGCGAGAAGCGGCGTCATCACGTTCGAAACGAGCATACAGTAAGGAACCTGGATTGCCGACCCCGTTCAGCCGTGATACCCGATCCTGGACACGCAACAGATTGAGATAGCGGTGGCGCAGTGCTTTGCGCAGATCTTCGGCTTCAGCTTGGTGATCACGCTGGCGCAAGATATCAACCACACTCAGGAGATAGTGACCGAATTTGTCTCGAGGCTGTTGCGGGTCCCATGCGACCGCGGCAGGATTCCACTTGGAGTCCCAAGCAAGAACCATTTTAAGTCGATAAAGATCGCAAATTTCCAGGTTATCGTCAGCCTCCAAAAGCTCCCAATGGCCTCTCTCCAACCTCCGGCCATTGTGACCGGTATACGTATGACCGGTATCGCTGGCCGACATCAGGGCCAATTGATCGCCCAGACCACAAATCACACAATGCAAGCGAGAGATCCGGGTGTATTTCGGCACAAAACCCAGGGTAAAATCACCAAAGCCAGTACCAGCGGCCGAACTGTGGCGGCCAAAGATCATGAAGGGGCGGGATACCAGCTCAATACGGGCCGGGGCTTGGGTCGGATCTGCCGCCAGCAATAAGGCCCGAGTCAGGGGTGTACCTCGGCCCAGTGCCCGCGCGGTCACTTCACGTAAATGCCTGGTGCGCGCCGGGTCGGCTTCCAATTCGAGCGGCAGGGTACAGACCAGGGCACCGGTTGCCCCGGCAGCGCCAGTACCGCCACTCGGCGAGTTGGCCCGTAGCCAAGCCCCTTCTGTCAGTGCATTGGGCGAGGGATCTGGCCAAAACTGATCGTTCCCTTCGGCATCAAGTCGCCCGCTGCTCGGCTCAGCCGCTGAGTCACTGAGAAAGTCAAGTTGGATTCGGCATCTGGTGTTGTAGGCGTGCCAATCCCCACGATGGTCGCAAACATCAAGCTCCATCCACAGCTCAATCTGCGCCGAATCGGCAAAAGGACAGCGGTAATTGAGATAAACCACCTCCGCATCTCGACCGTCCAGCAGCCGCAACGGCGCAATCCGGCCATCGTTGGCCAGCATCAGATCGGTGCCGCGAAACCGTAACCGAATTTCCCGAAATAACCACCAGGTTGAGTTGAATAACAGTGCGCACAGCACACTATCTTGCTCTGTAGAGAAATGGCTCGTGGTCGCCAACCCGACCATGATAGGTTGCTGGATTTCGGCCAAGCGCGCGATGCGTTGTTGGAGGACATGCGTCAACTGAGGATCGGCACCCTGTGCCATCTGCTGATAGCGGTCCAGAAAATACCGCAACGGTTCCTGGCGCTGTGGATGGTTGCGCTCCAGCTTACCGGCCCATTCCGTCAGCAGTTGCCGGAAACCGTCCAATGCCGCCGTCGCCAAGGGCGTTGGGGGTTGGGGCAGCGACTCCTCAGGAGCGCCTAAAGCAGTGGGCTTACTGAGGTCAAGTGACGGCGTGGTGGCGGACACCACTGTGGGTTGCGATGCCGGTTCTCTTGCGGGGTTCAACGTCCCTTCAGCAACCGCTCCCTCTAGCGCCGCAGGTTTAGCCAAGACTGTTTTGTCATCGAACTCGAACAAAAAATCAAATTCCGCCAAATCGAATTGGAGATCGGGGGAACCGGCCATAGGGATTTGAGGGCTTTTGGGTGGAACACCCCTCTGGCTATTTGGCGTATCGGTTAGCAATTTAGCCTGCTCACCGAGAAAGCAATTCTGGGCGGCTTCGTCCACGAGTGTCGGCGTAATTTCGCGCTCGGACTGTAGGCTAGCCAAAAGCAGGATCGCATCGCACAGGATGGCGATAGCGCGCGGTACGCCTCGGCAATAAAACCCGATGCGGTCGATGGCGGCGGCTGAGAACAAGCCCCCGGCGGCGGAGCCGGCTGCTTCGAGTTGCTGATGGATGAACAGGCCGGTTTCGAGAGCGCTTAAAGGCTCAAGGTGGCAACGGACGCGAATGCTATGGCGTAGCGCGGCAAATTCAGGCCGATCCAAGGTTGTGGCGATTTCCGGCAAGCCCACCAACACGATCTGTAAGCGCTGACTCGGTAGCGCGGGCGTTTCCACAAAATCATGCAGACGCAACAGTACCTCGTCGGACAGGTGCTGTGCATCGTCCATCAACAAGGCGACCACCTGGCCCCGGCGCGCCTGGGTAGCGAGCGTTTCGAGCAATAGCCGTTGTTGCTGGTCGGCATCCAAACCCTCAGCGGCTAATCCCAAACTGCTGCACAAATAATTGAGAGTATCGTAAAAATCGAAACTCGCGTTCAGCAACTGGATAAAACGGATATCGGTGCCCTCAGCAAGACAGCGGCGTATCACCAATGTCTTGCCGACCCCGGCCTCGCCGGTCAGTAAAATAAATCCGCGCTTTTCTCGAATGCCATCCAGGATATCCGCACAAGCGGCATCGAAGTTACCATTGCGGTAATAATGCGCTGAATCCTTCGGTTTGAAGGGTTTGCTATTGAAACCGAAGTAGGCGGTATACATGTCCTGCTCCTCTCCCCGCCGGTTACCGTCGCGCGCCGCCACGGCTCCCGAATTTATCCCACCAACCCCCAGCAGAGTGCGCCATGCCTCGCTTGCAACCACATTGGCCCACCGCCATGGCTAAAACCCTGCCATTACTCTCGTCACACTCAGTCTAACTGTTCTATCAATTTATGGGCTTTTGTACGGCCTTACCAGTTTTTTCAGGTATCGGCGGCGTTGTGATTGCGCCGACAAAGGCAATATCGACACCACCGCCACCGAGCGTGAGTTCGGCGCCACGCTGCGTGTTCTGCAAGTACAAAGTGACGCCCTTCTCATTGCGCAAGAGGGTGCTACCGCCACCCTGGCCCACGGTAAACGCGCCTTCGACCGCATAATAGCGGCCGGGGAAATCGGCCAAATCGCGTAAACGGTAGACTTGGCCGATAGCGGTGATTTGGCTAACGCCCAATGTCATCCCTTTAATCCCGGATAGCGAGAACGGATAGTGTTTTTCCTTAAACATCAACTTACCGTGGCCTTGGGTGAAGCCCAAAAGCAGACCGTATGACGTGCTGGAAAACTCCAGTCGGGCATCTGGAGGACGATCCTGGGCAAAGCTCGTGCCGCAACTAATCAGCAGCAGGAGACCCACCCAGAGCATCCGCAGCAAACGCATGGGCGACTCCGTGGTCAATCCTTCACGCCGCCGGGGTTGCATGAGCCGGCCACTGGTGGAAGTTGAGCAACATTTTCTCTAACTGGCGACCCAAATCGACTTCCGAACCACCCCCCTTGCCGCTGCGCGAACACGCATCCACTTGCCAAACCCCGACTTTCTCATCCAGGTTGACCTCTTTCCATTTGGGATGACCAGTCTGCCGGAGTTGGCCGATGCCGGAACGGATGGCCTGGCCCAACTTGGCCAGTTGTTGGCAGCGCTTCACGAAATAGGGATTCTGTTTCCCAGAAAAATCAAAGCTCATCAAGACCGCCTTGACGGCAATCGTCGAGACTTCACCAGAAAGCCACTCGTAGTCGGTCTGGCCGATCTTGGCCGGCTGGTACTCCCGTAGCAACGCAGGATCATTGAGCGGTACAAAATGGACATTGCTCAGCATGGCGGCAAACTCCGGCTTGGTAATCAAGTTGCCGACCTTGGTGAACAGGCTGACCGGTTTGCCGGCCACGTAAAACATGGCGTCAGCCTCACCCTTGAGGACAGCGGTCACCCCTTGCAGGGGTGGCACATTCAGCATTTCGCCCGGCTTGACGCCCGTCAGTTGCAATATGTTCATCGCCGTCAGCCAAGTTCCGCTCCCTGGTTCGCCGACTGCCACCCGTTTGCCCTGCAAGTCGTTGAATGACCCTATCGATTTGTTGGCGAATACATGAATTTCTTCATTATAAAATGGGAAGATCAGCCGTAATCGAGCAGCGACCTGGCGCATCTCCGGATTTTCCGAGCGGCTGAGAAATCCCAAGACATCGGACTGGACAATGCCGAAGGTGGCGTTCTCTTTGCTATTGATCCGCTTGATATTGTCGATGGAGCCTTGAGAATCTTTGACAAGGATATCCAGGCCGACGGTTTTGGCAACTCCCGCGATATCGTTGCCGAACTGGATGTAAGTACCGGTTTTCGAACCGGTCACCATCCCGATCTGATTGGCGCCGGTATCCTCGGCCGAGGCTGGTGCCAAACCACACAGCATCCAGAGAAACCAAAGACCGAAGATCAGCGGACGCTTCATCGCAAATAAACTCCGATTTGCAACCTCCCCCTTCAGAGGGATCATCGTACATGGCAGAAACGCAGCCTCTTCTATGCTGTTTCGTCCGGTCACAGGCGCGGATTGAAACATGAACATGCTCCTAATATCGGTGAAGTATCACGATAGCCGTGTGTTATGAACGCTCCGCGCACCCTGTTTAGGGCGACCTTTGGGAGCGCAATCTTTTCTCCAATTCCTGCTGAGTCGGATCAAACTGCGATTTCAATTCATCTTCCAAACTTGGGCCTGCTCCCGGCCGAGTGGGGCGCGCAGGCGTTGAAGGTGTTGACCGTTCTGGCTGCACCGGCACACTAGGCGGTACTGAAACCGGCGGTTCGGGTACTGGCCGCGCGGGAGGAGCCAATTGGCGGGCGGGTGCAGGTTGCGGCGTTGGCGTGGGGGTCGGGATGGGGGCTGGCTCCGGCGGCGGGTCCGGTCTTACCGTCGGTTTGGTTACCGGGACCGGCACTTCGGGCGTGAGGTGAGGACGGGTGGGTATGGCAGGCGCCTCTACAACTGGCGGTTTTTCGGAATTGGCGGCGGCTTGCTGACGGTCGGCACGACCGCTAAACCACCACCAACCGGCCGCACCCAGCGCTAGCAATATCGCTCCTACCAGCCCCATCACCAAACCAGACCTTCCCGGCTGCGGTACCTCCGGTCGCTCGATAGGCATAGGATCGGGCGCAACCGGCATGGCCGGCTCTGAGGCAAGATCTGGCGGATGCGGCGCAGTTCGTGCCGGTCTCTCAGTCAACCCTGGGTCGGCATCAACCTGGCCGGTCTCAGCGACAGCGGTAACCGGCACATCGGCCGCAGGCACCTCACTGCTTGAGCGCTGCTCGGTGCCAGGCAATGGATTTAACGACGGTGGTACCGCTTCCAAGCCTGCCACCGAACCAGACGTCTCCGGCCGGTGGTGCTGTTGCGACAGCGGTGGCAACCCGCGCGTCTGATCGCTGTCTCCCTCCGGTGCCTGCCCGCCGATATCGGGAATTGGCATGTCGGGGATTTTCAAGTCCGCAGTTCCAATCTGCGGCAATGGCGGTGGCTGGATGGCCGGTTCCGGGCGTGGCGCAGGTGCTGGATTGATCCGGGTGCCACCCACCACTTTGCGCTCGCCGCTGGCGCTGCCTTCTTCCAATTCCAGTTGCAGCGGCCAAACGAAGGTTGCGGCAGCGGTTCCCGGTAGGCCCTGCCCCCGCACCATCAACTGGTAGGGCATGTTCTCCAACTGAAAAACCAGATCGGGGTGGATGACGAATTTCAACAGTTCGCCGCTAAACCACGCTTCCTCAGGTTGCAACCAGCACTCTGCACCCTGCCATCCTTCCGAGCCGAGATGATTGGTTCCAAAACCGTGTCGGCTCAAGGCGAATTCGAAGGTTTCCAGCGTGCGTGGCAGACCCCCCAGCGTGACGATAGCGTGTCCTAAAGGACGCGCGGGGTCTTCCGACACGCGAACCGAAAGCGCGGTCATTCACAGTTCTCCCAGTGTTTGCGGATCATTCAAGCGGCCGAACGCAACCGAGTCAACAAATCTCCCAGACGCTGGTTGGCGGCAAGGTCGATATCCCGACCGGCGCGATTGCGCGCGTTGCGCTCCACCAAATCGAGGAATGCCCGAATCCAGTCGGTATAGTAATCCTGATCGTAAGTCGATTGCTGTTCGCCCAATTGTGGACCGCCACGCGGCACTGTTCGTGGTGGAAACAACGGGCGTGGGCCACTCTCAAGCGCGAGCGTGGGCCGTTGTTCTGGCGCCAATGCATCGTAACCTAAAAAATCCACGTAGTTATTCAAAAGATTGGCGGTTAACCGGGCAGGCAAGGCCACGATCTGCTCGAACTTCATGCGAAACCCGGTCACCTGCCGCACCAATGCCTCAATTCGTTCTTCAAGCTTCAAGCGCTGCGCACCGGCGATCAGCTCCTTGATGAAATCGCTCATGCTGGATTCCGGCACCCGATAGTATTCACACAGCGACTTATTCCCGCTCAGATCGTGCAGATCCCGCATCCATTCGGCCACCGCCTCACGGGCAAACAAGGCCGCATCATCCTTGCGAGGTGCCGCCGCCGCATCAGCGGCTGCATCGCCGCCCAGGCCCAGCAAAACTTTCATCTGCGCGGTATTGACCGCCGCACCGATAGTGGGTGCACCGATGGCTTGTTTTTCGTCCGGTAAGCGCGTTTCAATCCGATAATAGATGTCTTCCAACTCACTGCCATCGGCTTGCAGTGCGCGCATCAGTTCACCGAAGCGTTGCTCACCGGCGCAGTCGATCAGATTGCCGGCAACCTGCTGGGCCGCTGTCCGCCGCTTTTCGATTTCCAGTTCTGGATTGTCGCTAACATAATAATGGCTGATTCGCTCGACCATCTGTTCGCGTAGGCGCGTCACTTGCCCGGCCAGTTGCTGGTGTTTCAATTCAGGATTACACAGCGGGCGCAGATGCTCGGCCAGATAGCTGATACCGCCATCATTAAGGGCAAAACCAGCCTCCCATGCCTGTTCAGGATCGGCAAAATGGGCACTGGCTACCTTGTCCTTCAAAAACGCCTCTTTAAACAAGGCGATCCGTTTACGCTCGCCAGGCCGAACGCCAATTTCCCGGCCCTCTTCGTCGTAATCGAAGATATTCTTGGCCTTGAAATTGGGGTTGCGTAGCCAAAAGCTGTTGCGGAATGGCCCTTGCGTATCCCACTGGCGCGGCCACTCATGCTGCTTGCCAAAAAAATTGAGCAACGAACTTTCCAACCGGGTAATCCAGCGGCTTTCTGGCGAGCGTTCGCCTGCTTTTTCCTCGAACTCCATATCGAATTTAGTCAACACCAAAAACAGCGCATTCGGTTGCTGGGCGCGTTGTTCCGGCGTTGTGCCGTGGGTGGTGGAAATCCATTCATAGACCATCTCCGGCAGAGACTTGACCTCCTGATTGCTGGGACCAATACATAACAACATGCTGGTCAGTTCCTGCTCGGCGCAATAACGCTCAAACAGATAGGCGACCTTGCCGCGCAAAAACAAGCTGCGCAACGCATCGCCGGTTTCAAGAAATGCCGGTAAATCTTTGATCAACTCGCGCGAGCGCGCACCAGGAAAATCCAGCAAGTCGGTATGTTGGAAAAAGTCCCAAGGCTGTTCGCTGATCACAATTCGCAGTTCGGCAATCAGCGCCGTCACTTCATTGCGCGGCAAGGTCACCCGTGCCCCGTCAGCGCTCACCAAGGTGAGCGCCTCCCCGCCACCGGCGCCCAGACCCTTGAGGGTCTGCACGTCAATGATGCTCTGATCGCGCGGCAGCAACGCCTCAAGGCCCGCATAAGCGTCACTGGCGAAATTCAGGCCACGCAAGCCGTTATACAGGCGGCTATAGAGTTGACTGAAAGCATCGACGCCGCCCCAGATCACGCCGAACAATTTGGCGCGTTCTTGAATGTTCAAGCGCGGCGCTAGTTGGGCCGCCTGTTCCCAGTAACCGTGCCGCAATAAGCGCACCCGCTCCTGTCCCTTGAAATAGCGTTCGAAATAGGTTTGTAGATCGAACACATCTTCGGCCGTGAGCGGATCGACCGGTTGAGACTGGGCTGCGGGAGTCAGCTTTTCCAGCAGTTCGGTCAACTGAGCCTGGGTCAGCAACTCGTCTTCGCTATGGTCACAATCCGCATAATAGGTGTTGCCGAGAATCTTCACTAAATCGGTCTGGGTCAGCAGCCGCATCTGCACCGGTGCCGCCGGCGCGGCCCCAGCCGCTGGTTGTAAGGTGAAACGGGTGACGAGACCGGTCGATTCACGGCCGCCTTCGGGATTGATATCACGAATGAAGTCGATGGTCTGACCGGCAAAATCCGCAAGCAGTGGCGCCATTCCCTTACGAGCCAGGGCGGAAATCAGATAGGACTTGCCGGACTGGCTCGGTCCAAAGACCCCCACGCACATCGGCCGCTGGGCCGCTTGCTCCAGTCGGCGCGCTTGGGTCGAGAGCCGACGGAATTCCTTGGTCAAACCGGCCTTTTCCTGGCGGACCCGCTCGGCGTTTTGATCCAGCCAATCAACGAATTCGGAACCGATTTGATCGAGAGTCCGGCAGGTGGCGCTAAGAGTGGCATCGGTGGTCATAGTGAAAAAACCGTTTACCTATCGCAAGGGGCCATAGAGTTGATACAAAAGGGTTATGATCACAACAATGATTGCTACCCACCTGTAGATTTTCAGCCATTGGTTTCGGCGCTGAGCAGTCTTTGGCTCCACCACTGTCCCTAAGAGCGCGATGCCATTTGGCTGAAACGCGACCAATTCGCCACCGCTTAACCGTGTCTGACCATACAACTGCACCTCGACGGCATGACGCGGTAATGGGTGCAGAGACCGCGCAAAGGCCGCGTAAAGCCGGGCGTCCGTCGCTAAAATCAACTCGACCAAATGACCGCCGATCAACGCTTCAATAGGCACTAAGCGAGCGGTTTGCGGCGCACAATCGGACAGCAGTTGATTCGCCGAATTGAGCTTTCTGGTGGCTGTTCGCTCGATATACCATAGCAACCCACCGGCCAACCCTAGAGCCGGTAAGAGCAACAAGCCCACCAACCCCAGCGTCAAAAGACTGCCCAGATTCTGGCTGGTTAGAGCCGCCACCATCGCAAGCAGCAGAATACCGGACAGAATAAAAAACACGAATAGGCCGAGCAGCCTTAATCGCCGCCGATGCAGCGCTGCCAGCTTTTGCACGGCCGGGTGTAAGTCAGATGAACCTTCCGTCATGATCGCACGCGCTCAACGACGCGGCGCATCGCCGGAGCGGGCCGAAATCGAGAAGATACCGCTATCCAGCCAGTAACCGTACTCATCCTTGAGTGTTTGCAATTTCAGCAGCACCACCCCACTCGGCTGTTGGTTGCCAGCCGAATCCGTTACTGCGATCACCTTGAAATCCAGATCGACATTTTCGTCGGTGGCACGTTCCAACGTCACCTTGAGCGGCAACGCTTTGGCACTAGCATCGCGCGGCTGCGCAAACGTGACACGATACAGCGGCGTCGCCGGCCAACGCTCCACCGCCAACTGGCGGAATCCGAGAAACACTGGGGCGTAAAAATCGAATGTTGCCTCTGGCAAGCGAGTCTTGCGATCTTCCAGCTCCAGGTTGGCAAACAGCACATTTTCTTGTTTCAAGCGACCGGTCTGCTCCAGTACGCCGACAAAGCGAGCGGTTGATTTCATACCCAGTTCGCGGCTGCGCAAGTTGAATTTATAGAGTTGCCCTTCAGACAGCGCACAGACCATCGCGCCGACCGCCGCTGTGGTCTTAGGATCGGTCAATCGGCCACTGACCGCGCGGAATGGGTACCAGTCGCCGACGCGGTAAGCGTGCAGGCTGACGATGCGATCCGGTGGGGAAGGCAGCTTCGCCAGAATCGCTGCCCGAATCGCCGGTAGCCGGCAGGGCCGGCCGGAAATCAACAGGTAGTCGCAATCGTACAGATACACCACTTCGCACAGATCGCTGAGCACCTGGCCAAGAATCCGTCGCACCGTGGTATCCAACGCCAGCATGGTGGCGGTAAACCCAACATCGGCCAGCTTGAAATTCTGGCCACCGGCTGATCGCACCGCCTCTTCCAAAAACCGCACCACCTGTTCGTGCGGGCCGCTACCGGGCGGATAAACATCTGCCAGTCGTAAGGTTACAGCCTCGTTACCCAGGCTAAGATCAGTGTTTTCGTAACGATGCAACAATTCCAGTGCCAGCGGCAAGGTCACCTGATTGGCAAACTGCCGTCGTAACGTCCGGTCGCGCTCAGCCTGATCACCCCGATTGGCACCCAATAAACGGACCAACAACTCCTCAGGGTTAGCCGCTCCACTCTGCCGGATCGCTTCCATCAACCCCGGCAAAATGTTGCGTTCGATCAGACCGCACAACACGTCATCGCCGGCGATGTTGAAGCCTTCTCGGAATTCCTGGATCGGCCGAACCGCCGTGCCACCCTCCAACTGGTAGGTGGTGACGATTAAGTCGGTAGTGCCGCCGCCAATATCAATACTCGCCAACCGCAAGCACGGCAGATCACCATAGCCTTCGCGGACCCGACCAAAAATCTTGAAGAACAGCGCAGCGTCACCCTGAAAGTTATGCTTGATCTCGTTATAGAGGAAGACGACCTGCGTGCCGGTGGCCTCGTCCCATTGCAGTAACGGCTCTGGCGCCTGGCTGTCCTCCAACCCCAAAGAGCGCCAGGTCAGCCGAATCGCGGTGTTAACCCGACGAGAGAATAGCTTGCGCTCGGCCAGGGGCATGGCGGTCGGCATCGTCAAAATCACCCGGCGCAAACGACGCGGGGCTTCGGAATGGACGCGCTGGTAGCGCCGGGCCGGCGAGTTGGTTTCTACAAAGGCTTGCAACAGCACTTCGGCGACAAAAAAACTCATCAGGGCGCTACGCGAAAACAGTGCGGTGACTGCGGGTGGTTCGCCGGTAACCAATTCTTCCCCATCTTCGCGCAAGTGGCCGATAAAGGGGCCAGTGGTCACGGGGCCGCTGTCACCGCCGAAGCCATCGGCACCGGGATTGAAGCGCCACGGGTGATAGCGGGAATCGGTATCCCACAGATAGCGCTTAGGGCCGGATAACCCGGTGCTGCCCTCAGTGCCATGGCTATAGTAGGAGAGCGCCTGTGCCTCATATCCCACGCGCGTCGGGATGGGCCATAAAAAGGCGCTGGAGCGACCGCTGCGACGCGACAACTTCTCATCACCAAAACTGCTACGCACGAACTCAATCCGACTGGGAAAGGGTTCATCGTAGATCTGCTCCGGCCGCGACAGATCACGCAACTCTAACCGGTAGCTGTCATTCATATCGACCGGATTATCGCCGCTGGTTTCCATCAGGATGCCGCAGGTACGGGAATTACCGACATCCAGTACCAGATCGACGTTGACCGGCTGATTGAGCCGAGCGGTCGGCGCACTATCGACGAACGTAAAGCGCAGCCGGGGCACGGCCAACGCCCGGCGCAGCACGCTAAGCAACGTCAGCCAGGCCGCTTGTCCGTCGGGGCTGGCACGTAATTCAGCCTCATCGACCCGGCGCGGCGCGCGGCGGCGCACTTCGAAGGCATGAAAGCGCTGATGCAACCATTCCCGGACCCATTCCTGCTCCAAAAACCAGCCGGTGTCCATCTGCGCATCGCTGAGGGCGAATTCCTCCCCGGACTGCATATCCAGCGGGCTTGGCGCCAGATAAGGTCGGCCCTCACGGGTCGGCAACAGTTGGGTATCGAAGGCCAGAGTCACCCGATGGGTATTACCGTCACTATCGGCAGCCGGCAGCTCCACCAGCCGTACCCGCGCCCAATTGGTTGGCCCTTTGTCAAACAGGTGATTGCCGTCGGGATGGGGTTCCCGTACCCGCAAAAACGGCACCGGCAGCCACGCCTGATCGAGGATAGCGGCTGCCTTAGCGGCGTTCAGCGAATAGACCTGCTCCGGCTTGACCGGCTTGCCGTCGTCGGTGATGAACTGGCCGCTGGCATCATCTGCGTACAGACACGTCAAGATTGCCCGGCCTTCGGCAGTCGTTTGGGTTAGAAACGCTCGTGAAAGGCGGGCTTCATTGAGATTCAAGCCGAAATCCAAAAGCTGGATGGCCGTATTGGGAATCAGATTGATCACCGGAGCATATTGGGTCAGTTTCGCCAGCATATGAACCTTGTCCTCCTCGTCTATGAGTCATTCTGGCGCGGCGCCAAGGCTACCGCAACCTCGGCTCCAGCTTTCGCTCTCAGACCATTGCGTTATAGCGGTTTCCGGCCTTTTCCAAGCGCCCATCAAACAGACGGTGCTTCCAAATGGGTCTGTAGCACCCTCTGCACTAAAAGATAATCGGCTTCCAGCTCAGCCAGCAAACGATCCACATCGGCTAATTGTTTAGCCCTACCGCGCTGCTCCAATTCTTTGCACAAGGCCGCGACCCGCATCGCACCCACATTGGCACTACTCGATTTTAGAGTATGCGCTGTTTGATAAAGCGCATCGCTATCTTTACCCGTAATCGCCGCTCGCAATGCTTCAAGAGAAGTCGCAGACGTTTGCAAATAGAGGTTAATAATTTTTACTTGGAGATTGGGTGCGCCTGGCTGCTGGAGGGCGCGGATTTTGGCCAAGACACTCTCATCAAGCACAGCCACCGCCGGTTCTAGCGATACCGCCGGAGAGCGTTGTTTAGTCGGCTTTGGTATTGTCGCAAGAGAGGGTTGAGTAGCCCGGGGAATCTGCTTTATTGGCACGGTAAGAGCCATGGGCTTGGCCGGCCGCGTAGCCGGCGTGGCCACAGGGAGGGTATCTGCCCGGCGGAGCCAATGATCTAAAATAGCGATGAGTTGCGATTGCTCAAAGGGTTTAGCGAGATAATCGTCCATACCCGCCGCCAGGCATTCTTCCCGAAACCCTTTCACCACGTTGGCGGTGAGGGCGATGATCGGCAAGCGTGGCTTCGACTGCTCTTGCTCCCAACGGCGGATCGCTTCTGTAGCGGCAAACCCATCCAGTACCGGCATTTGGCAGTCCATCAAGATAAGATCGTAGTGACCTCGAGTGACTGCGGCAATTGCCTCACGCCCATTCACCGCCAATTCTGCCTGGCAGCCCAGGGTTTCCAACAGGGCCAACGCCATTTCCTGATTGACTGGATTGTCCTCGGCAATCAGGATGCGCCCTTGAAAGCGAGGGCGGGGCACCGGGGGCGCGAGCGAGCGCTGCGATATGGCCTCGGCCGCTGCGCTCAATAACCGGTAGAGCGTTTTATAAAGCTCTGATTGACGCACCGGTTTATGCAAGACGGCCTGAATCCCGACGCGGGTCACTTCCGCCGGATTCAGATCGAACCCACCGGAGGTTAACAATAACAGCTTGAGGGCAGCCAAGCCGCTATCGGCCCGGATGTGTTGGGCCAGTTCGAGAGCGTCCATCCCCGGCATCCGCAAATCCAGAATCGCCAAATCGAACGCGGCACCGCGCGCCACAGCGGCACGCAATAAAGCCAGCGCCGCAACACCGCCGTCCGCCATGTCGCTGCCGATACCCCAAGCCGTCACCTGATGCCACAAAATTTCTCGGTTGGTGGCGTTGTCGTCCACGATCAAAACCCGGGCACCATGCAACAGATCTTGCCGGGCCAACCAGGACGGCCGCGTACCGGCCACCCGATGCTGTAGCGGTACGGTAAACCAGAAGCGGGAACCGGCTCCTGGTACGCTCTCGACACCAATATCCCCACCCATCAACTCCACCAAGCGTCGAGAAATCGCCAACCCCAGTCCGGTGCCGCCATAACGACGGTTCGTCGAGCTATCTGCTTGGGTGAAAGAATCGAAAATTTTAGTTTGAGCTTCACGAGGGATACCGATACCGGTGTCTTTGATCTCGAAACGCAAGCGAGGGGCTTGCTCATCCTTGATCGTCACTCGTAACCGAATCACCACCTCGCCCTGTTCGGTGAACTTGATGGCATTACCAACCAAATTGACGAGGAGTTGGCGCAAACGCACCGGGTCACCTTTGACCTTTTGGGGCAGTTCTAGCGGCAAATCGCTGATCAAATCCAGCCCTTTCTCGTGCGCTCGCCCGGCCAACAAGGCGGCGGTATCTTCGACAAGTTCCCGCAGATCGAAGGACACCATCTCCAGTTCCAGACGGCCCGCCTCGATTTTGGAAAAATCGAGAATATCGTTGATGATGGCAAGCAACGTCCGCCCCGAACCCAGAATGGTGCCAGCAAACCGCCGCTGCTGGCCGTTCAAGGCTGTGCCCAGCAATAACTCGGCCATCCCAAGCACTCCGTTGAGCGGTGTACGAATCTCATGACTCATCACCGCCAGAAAATCCGATTTGGTGCGATTGGCATTTTCAGCGGCTTCCTTGGCGTCTCGCAACGCGGTGGTCTGAATAGCCATCTGGTGGTCACGCTCTTGCAGGCGCGCGGCCATCTCATCAAAGGCTGCCGCCACTTGGCCGATTTCGTTATAGGGTCCCAAACCGATGCGATGGCTCAAATCGCCAGCGCCGATTTGGCAGACTCCGGCCTGAAGGCGCTGCATCGGCCGCAGAAAACGCCGTTTAAGCAGAGTTGAGACGACGTGGGCCAGCACCAAGCCGATGACGACAGTTCCAGCCAACAACCACCACCAAGCGGTTCGGCTATCGGCGTAAACCTCAGCCTGTGCGATTTCCGTCACCACAATCCACGGAGTTTCTGGCACCGGTATCGTGGTGCCGACCACGGGTTGGCCTTGTAAGTTGGTGTACTCTCCGGCCCAGGTTTCCTTGGCGGCACGCACCAAGGCCAACAACTCGGGCCGGTCGTCCAAACGAGTTTGGGCGATAACGATTTGTGGGTCGGAATGAGCGATGATGCGTCCATCCTGATTCACTAAATAAGAGATGCCGGAATCGCCAAAATGCAGGCTCTCGACCACTTCCTGCAAAACCGTCATCCGCAGGCGAGCCGCCATGACCCCACCCCGTCCGGCGGGCACGGCCAAGATCAAGTATGTCTGGTTGTCGGCAGTGACCTGCACATCACCGACATACGTTTTTCCATCACGGGCTTCCACAAACCATCGAGCTTGCTGGGTCGTGAAGAGATCGCCCAGCAAAGCCTCACTGGAGGGCGCATGACTGATAATCTGACCGACCGCATCGAGATACACGATTTCGAGCAAAGCGGGATCGCGGTGCAATAACTCTTCCATCTCACTGGACTGCAACGCTGAGAGTTCATCTCGGCCGAACACGTCTATCAACAATAAAACCCGCTGTTCTCGCGTCAGAAATGCGCTGACTGTTTGCGCCGCCCGCCGTGCCGCCTCATGTTGGCGACCGCGCCAACCGCTTTCCTCGGCACGGTTTACCAGTAAGGCCACCGCCAGTGTGCTGGCCAGCAGCAAAACCAGCAGTGCAGCACCAAATACCGCCAGCAACTGCCGCCGTAAACTACCTCGCGCGCTTTGCTGTCGCTTGCCACCGGTAACCGTGCTCACTTCTCCCCCAGTCACTGCCAAGCCTTATTTGCCGGCTGCGAGAAAGCGTTGCCAAACATCGTCATAGCGCTTTTTTCCAGCCGGACTCAGAGGAGGATAAAAATGGGCGCGACGCAATATCTCAACGGAAGGAAAGATGATGGGATCGTCACGGATTTCCGGCTTAAGGAGCGGGCGGGCCGCCTCATTAGCGCTAGCGTACTTTTTTTCGGTGACCAACTGGGCGGCGATTTCAGGGCGCAGCATAAAATTGATGAAAACTTCAGCGGTATGAGGGCTTGAACTAGTGACTGGCACCACAAAATTTTCGCCCCAAAGAGGGACACCCTCCGCAGGTAACACGTACCGCACATCTGGGTTACTCGCATGAGCTATCTGATAATCCTCAGCCCAACCGTAGAGAATCACTACATCGCCCCGCAATAACCGAGCGACCGCCAGCCCTGCTTCCACCTCTACGAAAACCGCTCTTTTTTTAAGCTCCAGCAGGTGCTGGAGTGCGGCTTCTAGCTGGTTTTCATCCTCGGAACCGAGCGGATAGCCCAGCGACAGCAAGGCGATAGTGATCAATTCGGTCGGCTGAGCACGCAAACCGATTTTGCCCGCATAGCGGGAATCCCATAAATCGGCCCACCGCTTAACCGAATCACCAACAAGATCGGTGCGCACCACTAAGCCCGAAGTACCGTAGTAATACGGCACACTGTGGCGGTTACCTGGATCAGCTGCCAAATCGCGGAAGTTGGCTGAGATGTTTTTGAAGTTAGGAATCTGACGAAAATTGATTGGCAGCAAGCGGTTGGCGGCGATTAGTGGCGGAAGAAGATCATTTTCCAGGACCACGACATCAACAACCTTTCCCTTCTGGAGATTTTCAACGGCCTCTTCCTGCGATTGGAACGTCTCGTATTTGATCTTGACACCATATTCTTCGGTGAAGGCATTAAGTACGGACGGCGGTATATCGTCCACCCAGTTGTAGAAGATCAACTCCTGCGCAAGCGGAGGTGTTGATGGAGATGGGGATGAAGAGACCGGAGGGGGCGCCGCCTGATCACAAGCACCCAGGATTGCAGTAAGCATCATGAGCGCAGCCCCCATGATGGGGACCAGCCATCGCAATCTGGCAGCGGGGCGCACTATCACTTTTTTCTACCCATGATGGCCACCGATCACTCCAGTCAGTCGGTCCCAGCTAGATCAGCAAAGCGCCGACGATGGCATAGAGCAACGCTGGCAATAGATTACCGACATGGATACGGCGGATTTCCAACAGATTGATTCCGATACCCAAAATCAACAACCCCCCGGTGGCATTGACGGCATCCAGCACGGCTGGTTCCGAAAGAAAAGCCATTTGTGATGCCAATAACGTAATCCCACCCTGCACGACCAAAACCGGTAAAGCCGAATACATCACGCCTATCCCCAGCGACGAAGCCAGCGCTACCGAAGCCACCCCGTCCAACAGCGCTTTGATCAGTAATACGCTAGGATCGCCGATTGTGCCATCCTGGATTGAGCCGACAATCGTCATCGCGCCAGTCAGGTATAACAACGTGGCGGTGACGAAACCTTCGACGAAACGACTCGAACGCGAACGCAACTTGCTTTGCAAAATCTCGGCCAAACCTTCCAGCCGCTGCTCAATGCGCAGCAACTCACCACTGACACCGCCGAGCAATAAACAACCAATGGCCAGTAGCGCGTGTTGGGCTTCTAGCGCCATGCGCAACCCGATAGCCACCACCGACAACCCCAGAGCCTGCACCAAGATTGTCTTGATATTCTCCGGCAATCGTGATCCCGCCATGAGGCCCACGGCGCTACCTACCAAAACCGTACCCGTATTAACCAATGTTCCAATCATTGGATAGATCTCTTTAACCCAGCAACATTTTGAAACCTACCAGCGCCAAGAAGACAGCGAACACTCGCTTCAACGTCTCCGTAGGCAGCGTATGCGCAAGCTTCACCCCCAGTGGAGCGAACAACATGCTGACCGCAGCAATACTGATCAAGGCCGGGCCATAGACATAGCCGAAACTCCAACGCGGCAGATCGGGTATAGTCCAACCGGTCACCATGAAGCCGAGTGAACCCGCCAGCGCGATTGGCAGACCGCAGGCCGCCGAGGTCGCCACCGCTTGGCGGATCAACACGTTACACCAGAGCAAAAACGGCACGGTCAATGAGCCGCCACCGATCCCGACGATGGCCGAAACCAACCCGATCAGACCACCGGCAGCCCCCATCCCCACCGTTCCCGGCAGATCGCGGCCCGGCGCTGGCTTAGCGCCAAAACCCATCTGGGCCGACATAGCCAATACGAACACAGCGAATACTTTCTGTAGAACGAAGCTTGATAAAAAATGGGCGACTGCCGCACCTGCCCAAGCGCCGATGACGATACCGGGAGCCAACCGCCAAAAAATCGGCCATAGCACCGCACCCAACCGATGATGGGCACGAACAGACGAGATAGAGGTCAGCACGATGGTGGCCAGCGATGTACCAATGGCCAAGTGCATAATGATCTCAGCGCTAACCTGCTGGTTTCGAAAAATCCAAGCCAGCACCGGCACGATGATCAGCCCGCCACCCACACCGAGCAGGCCGGCCATGACCCCTACAAATGCGCCCAGCGCCAAATAGGATAAGAGCGTCGCTAAAATGGGTTCCAAGATCAGGTTATCCTATAGGTCTGGAGATTCTTCCCAGCGAGTAGCGCGGCCAAGTGTGATAAATTTCACTCGCGAAAAGAGCCAACCAGCCGCGCGTAAGCATCGCATGAAACGCTATTGTACGTGCGGATTAGCGAGCATGTCCCCATTCGGATCACCGATTGGGTGACATTTGTCCGCCAGAGGCGAAAAAAGACCAGCGAGGAACAGGCAAGAAGATGAACATTCGAAAAATCTGCGTGTTAGGCGGTACAGGCTTCGTCGGCCGACACTTGGTTACGCGCTTGTCCAATCGGGGATACCAAGTCAAGGTCCTGACGCGCCACCCGCAGCGCCACCGGGATCTTGCCGTACTACCGGGCACCGAATTGGTCGGCGCCGACATTCGCGATCCCACCGCCCTTTTAACCCATTTGGCCGACTGCAATGCCGTGATTAATTTGGTGGGAATTCTCCACGAGCAAGGCAGCGGGCAAGGCTTCCGCGCCCTGCATGTAGAGCTGCCTGACAAGATCATGCAAGCTTGTCGCGCGCTCGGCATCAAACGACTGCTGCATATGAGCGCCCTTCACGCCGATGCTGCTAAAGGACCCAGCCAATACTTGTTGACCAAGGGTGAAGCTGAACAACGAGTGATGGCAGCAACGGATCTGGCAGTGACCTGCTTCAAGCCATCAATCATCTTTGGACCTAACGACAATTTCTACAACCAGTTCGCCAACCTACTCAAAATATTTCCGATCCTACCGCTGGCGTGCCCGAATGCACGGTTCGCCCCGGTCTATGTCGGCGATGTCGCTCAAGCCTTCGAAACCGTGTTGGAGAACGACGCGACCATCGGCAAAAGCTACGAACTGTGCGGCCCGCGTGCTTACACCTTCCGGGAAGTAGTCGAGGATATTGCCCACATGTTGGGCCTGAAACGGGTAGTCGTCGGCTTACCGGACGGATTGGCACGTTTGCAAGCCAAACTTTTAGGTTTGTTACCGGTGAAAGTATTTACTACTGACAACTTTCTTTCTTTGCAGGTGGATAGTGTTTGCGGGCGTAATGGCTTGGCGGAGCTGGGTATCACGCCACATTCCGTCGAAAGCATCATGCAAATGTATTTCGCTGATAAAACCCAACGGCGTCGCTATGATGTCCTTCGCCAGTTCGCACGGCGCAACATAAAGGGATAGATCCGCTGCATTTTGGGGACTCACTGTCGCTGGAGTCCCCGTCTCAATTCCTGAGCATCAAACGGTTACCTGTTGCCTCAATCAAACCAGCACTTCCACGCTTCACTACCGAGTTATCGTTTTTCACAACGCATCGGCACCTGTTAAATAACTAAATAGAATAAAAAACCCGGATGCAAATGCAGCATTTTCCGCGTAGACTAGCGCGCATTTAAACTTTCAATGCCTTCGCCATCTCTTGGCACATTCCCTATTAACTGCCATTGCCGTTTGAGGACTCGCCACTCCATGAGCCGAACCTATCTTTTTACCTCCGAATCAGTCTCGGAAGGACATCCCGATAAAATCGCCGATCAGATTTCCGATGCCGTTCTGGACGCGATTTTGGCTGAAGACACCAGCGGACGTGTTGCTTGCGAAACACTGATTAAAACGGGTGTCGTGGTTCTGGCCGGTGAAATCACCACGACGGCATGGGTCGATTTCGACAAAATCGTCCGTGATACCGTCATTGGCATTGGCTACGACAACTCCAAGGTTGGCTTCGATGGGGCGACCTGCGCGGTGCTGTCTTGTATCGGCAAGCAATCGCCCGACATCGCCCAGGGCGTCAACCGCAAAAGCCCAGAAGAACAAGGTGCCGGCGATCAGGGCTTGATGTTCGGCTACGCCTGTAACGAAACCGACGTGCTGATGCCCGCCCCGATCACCTACGCGCATCTGTTAGTGCAGCGCCAGTCCGAAATGCGCAAGAGTGGCGTATTGCCGTGGCTGCGGCCTGATGCTAAGAGCCAAGTCACCTTCCGTTACCAAGATCACAAGGTGGTCGGCATCGAAGCCGTTGTGCTGTCCACCCAGCATGACCCTGACATCAGCTACAAGCTGCTGTGCGAGGCGGTGATGGAAAACATCATCCAGCCGGTACTGCCTGCCGAATGGTTGGACAAACATACCCAATACCACATCAACCCGACCGGCAGTTTCGTCATCGGTGGGCCGGTGGGTGATTGCGGTTTAACAGGCCGCAAGATCATTGTTGACACTTACGGTGGTGCTGCTCATCACGGCGGTGGCGCGTTCTCCGGCAAAGACCCCTCCAAGGTTGACCGCTCCGCCGCTTACGCCGGCCGTTACGTCGCCAAAAACATCGTGGCCGCCGGTTTGGCTGATCGCTGCGAAATCCAGGTGTCGTATGCCATTGGTGTGGCCGAACCGACCTCCATCAGCATCAATACCTTTGGCACCGGCAAAATCGACGAAGACCGCCTGGTAGACATCGTGCGCGGTCATTTCGATCTGCGGCCCTACGGCTTGGTCAAGATGCTGAATCTGATTCGTCCCATCTACCAAAAAACGGCCGCTTACGGTCACTTTGGCCGCGAAGCACCCGAATTTACTTGGGAAGCGACCGATAAAGCCGACGCCTTGCGAGAGGCGGCAGGGATCTAAACATTTCGCCCCCATGCCGAGGGGCGCTGCAACGGTAAGACCGTCAGGCTCGGCATGGCGTGGCTTTCCAAAAGCCAACGGCGCCCGTTCAACCGTATATGAGGATACGTTATGAACGCCGTCGTGCGCGAAAAGAGCTTTACGACTGATCGTGATTATCAGGTGGCTGATCTTGGACTAGCCGCTTGGGGCCGCAAGGAAATCGCCATCGCTGAAACCGAAATGCCGGGTTTGATGGCCACCCGCAAGGAATACCAAGCGCAGCAACCCCTCAAAGGTGCCCGCATCGCCGGCTCGCTGCACATGACCATCCAGACCGCCGTCTTGATCGAAACCCTCAAGGCACTGGGCGCAGACATCCGCTGGGCATCCTGCAACATTTTTTCGACACAGGATCATGCGGCGGCGGCCATCGCTGAGGCCGGTATTCCGGTTTTCGCCTACAAAGGGGAATCGTTAGAGGAATACTGGGATTTCACCCACCGCATTTTGCAATGGCATGATGGTGGCACACCCAACATGATCCTGGATGATGGTGGTGACGCCACTTTGCTGATCACGCTCGGTGCCCGCGCCGAGCAAGACCGCTCGTTGATCGCTCATCCGACCTGCGAAGAAGAGCGCGTTTTATTTGCCGCCATCAGCCAGCGTTTAGCCGATCAACCGGGCTGGTACTCCAAAATTCAGGCCAATATCCAGGGCGTGACTGAAGAGACGACGACCGGCGTTCATCGGCTCTATACGATGGAGAAAGAGGGACGACTACCCTTCCCCGCGATCAACGTCAACGATTCGGTCACCAAATCCAAATTCGATAATCTCTATGGCTGCCGAGAATCCCTGGTCGATGGCATCAAACGCGCCACTGACGTGATGATCGCCGGCAAAATCGCCATCGTCCTGGGCTACGGTGATGTCGGCAAGGGCTGTGCGCAATCGTTGCGTGGTTTGGGCGCGACGGTCTGGGTAACTGAAATTGACCCCATCTGCGCCTTGCAAGCCGCTATGGAAGGTTATCGAGTTGTCACCATGGATGATGCCGCCGATAAAGCCGATATTTTCGTTACTTCAACCGGTAATGTGAGCGTCATTACCCACGAGCATATGGCCCGAATGAAAAATCAGGCCATCGTCTGCAATATCGGTCACTTCGACTCAGAAATCGAGGTTGCCAAGCTCAAGCAATATCGCTGGGAAAATATCAAGCCGCAGGTGGATCACATCATTTTCCCTGATGGCAAGCGGATTATCCTGTTGGCCGAAGGACGGTTAGTGAATCTGGGCTGCGCCACGGGACACCCCAGCTTCGTGATGTCCAACTCCTTCACCAATCAGACGCTTGCACAGATCGAGCTATTCACGCGCGGCGAACGCTATGAAAATAAAGTCTACGTGCTGCCCAAGCATCTGGACGAAAAAGTCGCTCGGCTCCACTTGGAGCGAATCGGCGCGCAACTGACTCAATTAACCTCGGAGCAAGCGGCCTATATCGGCGTATCGGTTGATGGCCCGTACAAGGCTGAGAATTATCGCTATTAGGCACACCCTATCAGAATCAAACAGGGCGCGAAGTTTCGCGCCCACAGTACCTTTTTAGTGACCCTTCTCGTCGGGCGTTTGCTCGTCCTTTCAGAGAACTCGGTTGACCGGTCATGGACTCCCAAAAACATTATCCCAAACAGATCAGCTGCGAATTTTTTCCCCCTAATACCGATGAAGGAATGGCCAAGCTAGCGGCTGCGCGTAAAGCGCTGATGCCAATCAGCCCAGCTTTTTTCTCGGTCACCTACGGAGCGGGTGGTTCCACGCGCGAGCGTACTCTTCAGGCGATTCAGGGAATCCGAGCCAACAGCGACGTAGATGCTGCCCCTCACTTGACCTGCGTGGCATCCACCCGCGCAGGAATTCGTGAAATCCTCACGACTTATCGTAAGCTAGATATTCGTCGGCTTGTCGCCTTACGCGGTGATTTACCGTCCGGGATGAGCGAATTTGGCGAGTTCCGCTATGCCAACGAACTGGTTGAATTTATTCGAGCCGAAACCGGCGATCATTTCCATATTGAAGTGGCCGCTTATCCAGAATTTCATCCACAAGCGCGAACCACCGAGCGGGATTTGCTCAACTTCAAACGCAAGGTTGACGCGGGTGCTAACAGCGCCATCACGCAATATTTTTACAATCCCGAATCTTACTTCCGCTTTGTAGATGATTGTGAAAAGCTGGGGCTGGATTTACCCATCGTCCCCGGCATTATGCCGATTACTAATTTCAGTCAACTTGCACGGTTTTCGGATAACTGCGGTGCGGAAATTCCCCGTTGGATTCGCAAGCGATTGGAAAGCTATGGTGATGATTTGAGCGCAATTCGCGCTTACGGCCTTGATGTAGTGACCGACTTATGTCGGCGCCTGTTGGCTGCCGGTGCTCCGGGCTTACATTTTTACACCATGAACCGGGCAGGGCCGACCCTGGCGATTTGCGAGCGTTTAGCTTTGATACGCGGATGAAGCGAAGTCGCGCTAAAAAAATACCCTCTCCCGCCATCGGCGAGAAAGGGTATATCGCTTAGAAAACCGGTCTACTGCGCGCTTTATTGCGAGGCAATCAGCGCCTTCGCATCAGGGCCAAGCGGGAGTGCGTAATCGTAGGAAGCCAAGATCAGGTTATCGGTAGCGCGGATTAGGCGTGCCTGGACATACACGGATTGCCGAGCAACCGCATAAGTACCGGCAATCACAGCAGCCGCGTTATGGGACTGGCTGATCTCTCTGATCGAACGCGATAACGCAAACTCACCAGAGCCTTCTTTGATGAAGATGTTGTTACGCATCTTGATCTCGACGACGGTAAAGCCCTGTTGGGCAAACCGGGAGCCGAGTTGCTCGCCGATCACCCGCCCCAAGCCAGACGAGGTATCAAGATTATTGATATCCACAAACGTAGCGGCCAATAACGGATCTTTGCGATCCTTAAGCCACGGTGCCCGCGTCAACAGCGCATCAGCCGCGCCATGGTTCGCGCTGATGAGATTGGTGTCTTGGATGGCGGGACGAGCCGGTGCCTCGTCAGGGAAAAAAGTAGCGCACCCCAATGTGCTTACGCTAAGCGCAACCAACAATGTCGCGGCTGTACGTAAGGTGATTACGTTCCAATTCATAAGTTAACTACCCCCCTTAATAGTGCAAATGGAGCGATGGCACATCATTGGCACTGGATCCCCGAAGTACACCCAACCATATCCATGATACGGGTAGTGACTGGCGGCGGTGGGGCCGGCGCTTGCGCGATATATTGCTGAACATTGTTATCACTGATGTAGTAAATATCGCGCAGCCGAGTCAGATAGCGAGCGCCGCTCATGACTGAAGTTGTCACGATAATCTCACTATTCGGATTATCGGTAAGAAAGCCGCTAGCCACATCCAAACCTACAGCACCCAACATGGCCGCAGTCGCCGGATTGTTATCACCCGTAGCACGCAGCACCAAAACGCTGCCGGTTAGCGCCGTGAACAAACCAGGCATCGGTCGGATGAAGCCCCGATCATTGTGCGTGACCACCTGAATCCCGTAGGTCACCTCATAGCAACCATCGGATGGACTTTCGCTGACCAGAAATCCTTGCTCCAGCAAGTGAGTGATTAAGAGATTGTGAAACGCAATCCCAAACTCGCTGTTGTACTGCGGGGGTTGCACATGCAAGGCGATGGCAGACTTGCATTGCCGACTGGAAGCGCGTACAGGACCGGCCAATAGCGCATCATGCAGCCGATTTGCCACATCGGCGGCTAGAATGTCCCAATGCTCGGCGGCCTGCATCTTCCTTTGATAGGAAACTGGATATGTTGTGGCGACTGGCACTTGGGATGCGCAGGCCCCCAGTCCCAAGCAGAGGATTAAAAGAGGGGCATACGAAATTTTCATGGGTTCTCCCTAGGTGTTTGCATCCGTTATTGGCGGACTCACCAACATTTTAGCCGGTTATACCACTGGCGCCACCCCTTTACAACAAGGTTTCCATCAACCTGGGTTTCTGTCTCCGAACTGCTTGCCGGGCCAAGTCGATCATGAGCGGAAACAAGGGGTTACTAGCCACCATAAACACACCATATTGTGTCATTTTTAACACGAAACACATTATATGGAAAAATTTTCTGTTTCCTCTAGAATCTGCCAATCCTGGCTGGCTCGGCCAATACTCGCATAGATCAAGCCAACAAACGGAAATTTGGTTAACCCAATGAATAAAAACGCAACTGAGAACGTCGGCTTATGAAAACTGCGCACCTGGAAACCATCGACCGACCGACTGCTGCCGCTGATGTACCCATGCAACCGGCATCGTGGGATATTTGGGACAAGAAATATCGGCTTAAAACGAAAGAAGGACACCCCATTGATGAAACTACCGATGGCACCTATCAGCGGGTCGCTATGGCGCTGGCCAATGTCGAGGATTCTGCGGAATTGCGCGACTTTTGGTACGGAAAATTTTTGTGGGCATTACGGCATGGTGCTATCCCAGCGGGACGCATCATCTCCAATGCGGGAGCCTTAGCCCACAAACCGGCAACTTCGACCATCAACTGTACCGTTTCCGGCACGATACGCGATTCGATGGACGATATTTTGCGCAAAGTGCATGAAGCGGGTCTAACGCTCAAATCAGGGGCTGGCATCGGTTATGAGTTCTCCACTCTCCGTCCGCGCGGTGCGTATGTATCCGGGGCGGGTGCTCACACATCGGGGCCACTGTCGTTTATGGATATTTACGACAAAATGTGCTTCACCGTCTCATCTGCGGGCGGGCGACGGGGCGCCCAGATGGGCACTTTCGATATTGGCCATCCAGATGTCATCGAATTTATCCGCGCCAAGCGCGAGGCTGGTCGGCTTCGCCAATTTAATTTATCGCTGCTAATAACTCATGAGTTTATGGAAGCGGTCAAAAATGATACCGATTGGATGCTGGCTTTTCCGCTGCTCGCCAAGGAGGCTGAGAAAGACGACATTGATCTTAAGGACGCTGATCAAATCGTTTGGCGCGATTGGCCGACGACAGAAGGCTTGATCATCAACGATATCGGCCAAGTGGCCTGCAAGATTTACCGCAAAATGCGGGCGCGCCGTTTATGGGACGTCATTATGGCGTCTACTTACGATTACGCGGAGCCGGGATTTATCCTGATTGACCGCGCGAATGAAATGAACAATAACTGGTTCTGTGAAACTATTCGGGCCACCAATCCGTGTGGCGAACAAACGCTACCGCCTTATGGCTCCTGTCTGCTGGGTTCGATTAACCTCACTCAATTCGTCCAAAACCCATTCACCGATCAAGCTGCTTTTGACTGGGATACATTTCAAAGTGTCGTCGCTATTTTCACGCGGATGCTCGATAATGTAGTTGAAATCAATGGATTACCTTTGGAACAGCAACGCCAGGAAATCCTTGGCAAACGCCGACACGGGATGGGCTATCTAGGGCTAGGTTCTACGCTGACGATGTTGCGCCTGAAATACGGCTCACCCGACTCGCTAATTTTCACAGAAAAAGCAACCAGAGCGATGGCCTTGACCGGTTGGCGCGTTGCATTGGAGTTGGCGCGCGAAAAGGGGCCAGCGCCGATTCTTGAACAGGCATTCACAATAACCAAAGAGATGTTGCGCAAACGGCCGGAAATGGTCCGCGATGGCATCAAAGAGGGTGATAGCCTCAAGGGTAAAGTGCTCCATGCCCGTTATAGCCGTTATATGCAGCAAATAGCCGAAATCGAACCGACACTGATCGACGAATTAGCCGAAATCGGTGCTCGCTTCACCCACCATACCTCCATCGCACCGACGGGAACCATTGCATTATCATTGGCCAATAATGCCAGTAACGGGATTGAACCCAGCTTTGGCCATCACTATTGCCGCAATATCATCCGTCCCGGCAAGAAAACCAAAGAGAAAGTTGATGTATTTTCCTTCGAGTTGCTGGCTTATCGACAACTGATTAATCCAAAAGCCATGCCTGGCTCTGAGGCCCCAGAGCAGCGGCTACCCGATTATTTTATGACGGCAGAGGAGGTATCTCCGAAACAACACGTCGATATCCAAGCCTCAGCGCAGCGCTGGATCGACTCCAGCATTTCCAAGACAGCCAACATACCGACCGATTTTCCATACGAGGATTTCAAGGATATTTATTTGTATGCTTATGAGCAGGGCTTGAAAGGTTGCACCACCTTCCGCTTCAACCCTGCGGCATTTCAAGGTGTACTGGTTAAGGAACAGGATCTGGCCAATACCGTCTATCGATTCGTATTGGAGGATGGCTCTGAGGTTGAGGTGAAGGGTAACGAAGAAATCGAGTATGACGGCGAACTTCACAGCGCTGCCAATTTATTCGATGCGCTCAAGGAAGGTTATTATGGAAAATGGTAATCAGGAACTGTAGCTAGAAGCCATTCAATCACCGCCAGGAAGATGATCAGCTCATTCTGGAGTCAATTCATCACCGCAAAACACGGGCGCAAAAGCGCATGACTCTTAAACCTGCTATGACCGAGCGCTTTGCTTTGCTGAAGACTTTGGTAAGACCATTTGTGGTGGAAGCTGGAAATTTGATTCGTCAGCACCTTGCATGTTCGCCCATAAAGCGTCCCCGCAAACTTCCATGAGGACATGACATGGTTATGAAAATCGAAAAGAAAATCGTCTCTTACAGCGTCGTCAACACTCATGATACAGTACCCACGCCGACGGCCGAGCCGCATTCATCAGTCCAGCAGATGCATGAAAGCGTCGCCCGCCCTGAGACTCTATCGGGTGCGACTTACAAAGTTAAAACCCCCCTGTCCGATCATGCCCTCTACATCACCATTAACGACATCGTACTGAACCAAGGCACGGAACATGAGGTACGCCGCCCGTTTGAGATTTTTATCAACTCGAAGGCCATGGACCATTTTCAATGGATTGTAGCGCTGACCCGCATCATCTCGGCTGTCTTCCGTAAGGGAGGCGATGTGACATTTCTGGTCGAGGAAATGCGCTCCGTGTTCGACCCCAAGGGGGGCTACTTCAAAAAAGGCGGTAAATACATGCCTTCGTTGGTGGCGGAAATCGGTGATGTGATCGAATCGCACATGCGTTCAATCGGCTTGCTTGGCGACAATGGCCCCGATGAACGCCAGCGCAAGCTCATCGCCGAGCAGCGCAATAAATACGAAGTCGGGATGAAAGCCATTGAGGATGCGGGCGAGGATAGCTTTCCTCCAGAATCGACACTGTGCGGTAAATGCCAAACTAAGGCCGTCATCGTAATGGATGGCTGTTTAACATGCCTCAACTGTGGCGACTCCAAATGTTCTTGAAGCAAGACCGCTAACCCACACCCATTATGCTCGCTTGATTCGAGACCAATCATGCATCCAGAACAGCTACCTGATCAGATGACGGCCATTGAAATTACCGAGCCTGGTGGCCCGGAAAAATTAGTGAGTAGTCGGCGGCGGCTTCCGCAACCGACAGCGGGTGACGTATTGATTAAAGTTGCTTACGCTGGCGTCAATCGCCCCGATTGTCTACAACGCCAAGGTGCCTATCCACCACCACCAGGCGCTTCTGATATTCCGGGCCTCGAAGTGGCCGGAACCGTGGTAAAACTTGGTCAAGGCGTTGAGATTTGGAAAGTCGGCGACCCGGTTTGTGCCCTGCTGACTGGGGGCGGTTATGCTGAATATTGTACTGTGCCGGCCCTGCAATGCCTGCCTATTCCCATGGGTTTCACCTTGCAGCAGGCCGCCGCCTTACCGGAAACCTTCTTCACCGTGTGGAGTAATCTCTTCGACCGTGCTCAACTAAAACCTGGTGAAACATTGCTGGTTCATGGTGGCGCGAGCGGGATCGGCACCACTGCTATTCAGCTTGCAAAAGCCTTGGGCGCGCGAGTTTTCGCCACCGTCGGCGGCGCCGACAAAATTCAACCCAGTTTAGATTTGGGGGCCGAGCGAGTTATCAATTACCGCGAAGAAGATTTTGTCAGTGTGATCAAGGAAATAACCCATAACCAGGGTGTCAACGTGATCTTGGATATGGTGGCCGGCGATTATGTACAGCGCAATCTCAGCGCATTAGCGGTGGACGGGAGGCTAGTATTCATCGCTTTTCTGCGTGGTGCTAAGATGGAGTTAAACCTAGCACCAGTGATGATGAAGCGCTTGACGATCACCGGCTCGACGTTGCGAGCGCGGCCTATCGCGGATAAAGCGCCCATTGCCGACTGCCTGCGCAAAACTGTTTGGCCGCTGCTGGCTAATGGCACTATCAAACCGATCATCTACCAGACTTTCGCATTAGCCGACGCCCCTGAAGCGCACCGGCTGATGGAATCCAATCGCCACATTGGTAAGATCCTTCTTCGCGTACTTTGATCTGGCCAACCCCTTCGCCGTTTAGACCTTCCGCGACAATCCCCACGAGAAGTGCATCAACGAGAGTTGCGCAATCATTACTTAATTATTAATTTTGCGTTGCAACAAAAACGGATTTATGCTGTCATTTAGTAGGATTTAGCGCTTTGTACAGGCTCAGCAACCTATGAAGCGACTAACAATCAACTACTATTATTCTTGCGCAGCTTGTCATTGTCAGATGGGAAATTTAGGAGTTCTGGCTAAGGAATAGGCCCGAAAGCAAGTATCGCTACAGGTAAGAGGTTAATAACATGCGTCAAAATCACACGCTCCAGCATTCGTTGGTCTGGTTCGAGAACGGTGGATGGTGGTTCAAAATACTTGGAGAATGCTTCGGGCCTTACAAAGAGATGCTTGAGGCTCGCTATAATCTTTTAATAATTCAAGGCTTAAGTTTTCAGCTCCGCCAAGCGATATCACATTAAGGACTGCTGATTGCAGTCCTTAATCATCAGATCTCGAAAACCAAAGATCGATTTTAAACGGAGAGATGGCTTAGTGTAGCGGTTGCTACAGTTTGCGCGCAAAGACGGCGGGAAATGGCTGAATGATTAAAAAATGGCTGGGCGATTTACTTATTAGTCAGTCGTTGGCACGACGGCCGGCCGATCTAACAGCTCCACATACGCCAAAGGCGCATTATCACCGACTCGGAACCCGCATTTTAGAATACGCAGGTAGCCGCCAGGCCGTGATTTGAAGCGAGGTCCCAGCTCGTTAAACAGTTTGGTAACTACGTCACGGTCACCTAGCCGAGCAAACGCTAGGCGTCGGTGGGCAACGCTGTCTTGTTTCGACAAGGTAATCAACGGCTCTGCGACCCGGCGCAATTCCTTGGCCTTAGGTAAGGTCGTTCGGATAACCTCGTGAGTAAAGAGCGAAGTCGCCATATTAGATAGCATGGACTTGCGATGGCTACTGGTGCGATTGAATTTGCGGCCGGCTTTACGATGGCGCATGAGAAAGTTCCTTAACGACTTTCAAACAAAAATTAAACCAGGGATAAACTCAGATGATGCCTTGATCATCCGGCATCATCGGAATCACTGCTCGCCGTTGATCGGACATCGAATTTGGAGGGTTTTTCCGTCTCCAAAATATCACCGGCCGCGCCTATCGCTGAACGGCGTGCTGCGGCACGTTCTTCATTTTGCTCAATACTCAGATGAGGCGGTGGCCAATTATCGACCTTCATCCCCAGAGAAAGCTTGTACTTGGCCAGAACGTCCTTGATTTCAGTCAAGGATTTCTTACCAAGATTCGGAGTTTTCAACAACTCCGATTCTGTCCTCTGCACGAGATCACCGATGTAATAAATACTTTCGGCCTTCAAACAATTCGCTGAACGGACCGTAAGCTCCAGATCATCGACCGGCTGCATCAAAACCGGATCAATATCCACCAAAGGAGGTGGCGCCGGTTCATCCCGCTTGCCTTTAAGATCCACAAACACCGACAGTTGATCCAGCAGAATCCGGGCAGCGGTGCGAATCGCTTCTTCAGGATCAATGGTACCGTTGGTTTCCAGGGTGAGAATCAGCTTGTCGAGATTGGTGCGCTGTTCGACTCGGGCGCTCTCAACCCGGTAGCTGATCCGCTCCACAGGGCTGAAAGAGGCATCTAACCGTAGCCTACCGATTGAACGAGTCTCGCCATCACCACTTTCCCGCTGAGTAGCAGGTAAGTAGCCGCAACCCCGTTCAACCTTGAGCCGCATGTTTAGCTCACCGCTCTTGGTCAAATGAGCGATGATATGGCCCGGATTGATAATCTCGACCGCATGGCCTCCTACGATATCGCCGGCCACGACCGGACCCGGCCCTTTTTTGGTCAGGGTCAGGTTCGCTTCTTCTGCCCCTTCCTGCAAGCTGACAGCTACCCCCTTAAGGTTGAGGAGAATATCAATGACATCTTCCTGCACACCTTCAACGGTGGAATACTCGTGCAAAACCTGCTCGATTTCACACTCGACGATTGCAGCCCCAGGAATCGACGAGAGCAAAATCCGGCGTAGGGCATTGCCGAGCGTATAACCAAAGCCGCGCTCCAGCGGCTCTACGGTTACCTGCGCCAAACGAGGCGCCAGTTTTTCCACCTCGACGCGGGTCGGTTTTAGCAAATCAAATGCGCCCAGCATCCGTTTTCCCTCGAAATCGATCACTTGGAATAAAGCTCCACGACCAATGATTCGTTGATATCGGCCGACAAATCGCCGCGATCGGGAATACGCTTGAAGACACCGCTCATCTTAGTAGCGTCCACATCGACCCACTCAGGAAAGCCGTGGCCTTGGGCGAGTTGTAACGAATACTGGATACGTGTCTGATTGCGGCTTTTCTCGTGTATCGCCACCACGTCTTCGGGCATGACCTGATAGGAGGGGATATTGACCCGCTGGCCATTGACGGTCATTGCCCGATGAGAAACCAATTGCCGGGCTTCCGCTCGAGTACTACCAAAACCCATCCGATACACTACGTTATCTAATCGGCACTCCAACAGTTTCAGCAGATTCTCGCCGGTGGAACCCTTACGGCGAGCCGATTCCTTGTAATAATTAAGAAACTGGCGCTCCAGTACCCCATAAATCCTGCGCAATTTTTGCTTTTCGCGCAATTGCAACCCGTAATCGGAAAGACGCGGGCGGCGGGCACCATGCTGACCCGGGGGGCGCTCTAAATTACATTTTGATTCCAACGGTCGAGCCGACGACTTCAAAAACAGATCCATGCCTTCCCGGCGGCTCAATTTACACTTTGGACCGAGATATCTCGCCACAGTATTACTCCCGGACTAGACGCGACGACGTTTCGGAGGACGGCAACCGTTATGCGGTATCGGTGTCATGTCCATGATGCTCATAATTTTGAAGCCGGCAGCGTTCAATGCACGCACGGCCGACTCTCTACCAGGCCCTGGACCTTTGACGTTGACCTCAAGGTTTTTTACGCCAAATTCCTTGACCACATTCCCCACCCGTTCGGCGGCAACTTGCGCCGCAAACGGCGTACTCTTGCGAGAGCCGCGAAAGCCCGAACCGCCCGACGTCGCCCAACCCAAGGCGTTACCCTGACGGTCGGTGATCGTGATAATGGTATTATTGAACGAAGCATGGATATGGGCGATCCCATCCACGACATTTTTCTTGACGCGCTTGCGCGTTTTTGCAACCGGTTTTGCCATTCTCCGACCTATGCCAGCGGAATTCTAAAAATTCAGGTGATCTACTTTCGCACTGCGCGGCGCGGACCCTTGCGTGTCCGAGCGTTGGTACGGGTACGCTGACCACGCACCGGCAAACCCCGCCGGTGGCGCAGCCCACGATAACAGCCGAGATCCATCAAGCGTTTGATGCTCATGGATACTTCACGGCGTAAATCGCCCTCCACAGTATGCTTGCCCACTTCGGCGCGCAGCGCATCGACTTGGGCTTCGTTCAAATCACGCACTTTTGTTTCAGCAGCGACCTCAGCGGCCTCACAAATCTGGCGGGCGCGGGTTTTGCCGATCCCGTAAATCGCCTGTAGCGCGATGACCGTGTGCTTATTGACCGGAATATTGATGCCTGCAATACGGGCCATGCCTTAAAGCTCCTCCTACCGTACGGGATGCTTGCCGCGCAAAAAGCGGAAATTTAGCTTACCCGGCCAAGTAAATCAATAGCAAATCGCATTTCAACCCTGCCGCTGTTTGTGGCGGGCGTCCTTACAGATCACCCGAACCACACGGTCCCGGCGAATAATCTTGCAATTACGGCAAATTTTCTTAACTGAAGCACGAACTTTCATTTCGTTGTTCTCCAAATTCAAGCGGACGCCTGCTCAGATGCATCAGAACGCCAAAACCAGATATGGCGGCTGATCAGGGCTTAGCGCATTAAACCCTGGCCCTTGAAGCTACTTTTTTTCAGCAGGCTCTCGTATTGATGCGACATCAAATGCGCCTGAACCTGGGCCATGAAATCCATAACGACTACCACAATGATCAGCAGTGAAGTGCCGCCAAAATAGAAAGGCACCCGCCAGTACAAAATCAAAAATTCCGGGAGCAAACAAACCACAGTGATATAGGCAGCGCCGATCAGCGTAAGGCGAGTCAACACCTTATCGATGTAGGTGGCTGTCTGCGCCCCTGGTCGAATACCCGGAATAAAGGCACCGGACTTTTTCAAGTTGTCGGCGGTCTCCTTGGAATTGAAAACCAAGGCAGTGTAGAAAAAACAGAAAAAGATGATCAGGCCAGCATACAGTAAAACATACAGCGGTTGCCCCGGAGAGAGCGCCGAGCTGATCTGCCGCAACCATTCCATGCTGGGGGCGTTACCAAACCAACTGCCCAGCGTCGCTGGAAATAAAATGAGACTGGAAGCAAAAATGGGCGGTATTACACCCGACATGTTGAGCTTCAGCGGCAGGTGAGTACTCTGGGCCGCGTAAACACGCCGACCTTGCTGGCGCTTGGCGTAATTCACCGTGATCCGCCGTTGACCACGCTCGACAAACACCACAAAACCAGTCACTAAGATGGTTAGCGCAAGCAAGAACAGCACCAGCATCACATGCAGTTCACCGGTACGCGCCAGTTCCAGCGTCCCACCCACTGCGTGCGGCAATCCGGCAACGATACCAGCGAAAATCAGCATTGAAATCCCATTGCCAATCCCGCGTTCGGTGACTTGCTCACCCAGCCACATGAGAAAAACAGTTCCAGCCACCAAGCTAATGGTCGCAGTCAGGATAAACCCGACGCCTGGCGCGACGACGACCGAAGTACCTCCCGCCATTTGATTTTGTAGCGCAATGCTAACGCCTACTCCCTGGAATGCTGCCAAAATCACTGTCAAATAACGAGTATAACGAGTCAGTTTATGCCGCCCGGATACCCCGCCTTCCTTGCGCAACTGCTCCAGCGACGGCACCACCATCGACATCAACTGCAAGATGATCGAGGCGGAAATATACGGCATCACACCCAAGGCAAAAATACTTAAACGGCTAAGGGCACCGCCCGAAAACATGTTGAACATGTCAAGGATAGTGCCGCGCTGTTGGTCAAACAGTTGCGCCATCGCATGTGGGTTAATACCAGGCACCGGAATATGCGTGCCGATACGGAACACCACTAAAGCTCCCACTAAAAACAAGAGCCGCTGACGCAGCTCAGTCATCTTGCCGAGATCCGGCAGGGCTGTCGCCATTGTGTTTACTCGATGATCGTCCCGCTTGCCGCCAATACCGCAGCGCGGGCGCCTGCTGTGAATGCCAAGCCCCGCAAGGTAACTGCTTTCGTCAATTTGCCAGAGACAATGACCTTCGCTTGTTTGGCGAAAATCGGCACGATATTGGCCGCTTTAAGCACTGCCAAATCAATGATCTCCGCATCAAGCTTAGCCAGGGCACCCAACCGGACTTCGGCAGTATCCTTGGCGGTCATGGAATGGAAACCCCGCTTAGGAAGACGGCGCTGCAAAGGCATCTGGCCGCCTTCAAAACCGACTTTATGATAGCCACCAGATCGCGCGTGTTGGCCCTTATGGCCGCGCCCACCAGTCTTACCAAGCCCAGAACCAATCCCACGCCCGACCCGTTGTTCGGATGGGCGGCTGCCGGCGGTGGGCTTTAGGGTATTAAGACGCATAACTTCAAGCCTCCTGGACTTTCAGCAGATACGAAACCTTGCGGATCATGCCCCGATTTTCCGGGGTATCGATCACCACCGCGCTGCTGTGCATACGCCGTAACCCCAGCCCGCGGACACAGGCTTGATGCGCAGCCAACCGGCCATGCACACTTTTAATCAAGGTCACTTTCAATTTATCGGCCATAAGGCTCAGCTCCGAATTTCATCAACCGTTTTGCCGCGCTTGGTGGCCTGATAATCGGGCGATTTCATCGTGCTTAAGCCCCGAATGGTTGCCCGCACCACATTGATCGGATTGCGCGAACCCACACATTTAGCCAGTACATCCTTAACGCCGACCACATCAAATACAGCGCGCATGGCGCCACCGGCGATAATCCCCGTCCCTTCGGAAGCAGGCTGCATGAACACCTGGGCAGCACCATGCTCGGCAGTGACCGGATATTGCAGAGTCGTTCCGTTCAAGGGCACTTTATGCATATTCTTCCGGGCCTTATCCATGGCTTTTTGAATCGCCATCGGGACTTCGCGGGCCTTACCGTAACCTAAGCCGACCCGACCATTGCCATCACCCACCACCGTCAGCGCGGTGAAGCCGAATTGCCGGCCCCCCTTGACCACCTTGGCTACCCGATTGACCGCAATCAGCTTTTCTTGTAAGCCGTCACTATTCTGCGAACCTTCTACATTGATCGCCATCGTCTTTATTCCTTAAAACTCCAAACCATTCTCGCGCGCGGCGTCGGCTAAAGCCTTAACCCGGCCATGATACATAAACCCCGAGCGGTCAAAGGCCACTTTAGCGATCCCAATCGCCTTGGCTTTTTCAGCAATCGCCTTACCCACTAGCTTGGCGGCGGCAATATTTCCCGTGCTCTTAAGCGTTTGACGCAAGGCTGGTTCCAAAGTGGACGCAGCAGCCAGCGTCTGGTCACCGCTCGGTGCCGGCAGGATAATCTGGGCATAGATATGGCTCGGGGTACGATAGACACAAAGCCGATGAACACCCAGCTCGCGGATTTTATGCCGAGCCCGTAACCCACGCCGCAGGCGCACGGTCTTTTTATCGGCAGCTTTCTTATCCATGGCGAATCCTTACTTCTTCTTGGCTTCTTTCAGAATGATGGTTTCATCGGCGTAACGCACACCCTTACCCTTATAAGGCTCAGGTGGCCGATAAGCGCGAATCTTGGCCGCCACTTCACCGACTTGCTGTTTATCGACCCCCTGGACGATGATCTCGGTCTGGGTAGGGGTCTGAATCGCGATGCCGTCCGGCACTTTAAATTCGACGGGATGAGAGAAACCAAGCGTCAAATTCAATACGTTGCCTTGAGCTTGGGCTTTGTAACCAACGCCCACCAACTGTAGCTTCCGCTGAAATCCTTGAGAAACGCCTTGCACCATGTTGTTGAGCAGCGCTCGCATCGTGCCGGTCATCGCTCGATATTTAGCCTCGTTGGTCAAGTGGCGCGGGCTGAGCCGCAACTCGCCGCCTTCCTGCTGTACCTCCACCCAAGGATGGATATGCAGTTCAGCCGAACCATTTTTGCCCTTGAGGGCAACATGTTGGCCCTCAATCGTCACATTGACACCGGAGGGTAATGAGATAGGTTTCTTGCCGACCCGCGAGGTGCGGATTTTGGATTCCTTGATCACGGTTGCCATGTAACTGCTCCCTTAAGCTACGACGCACAGGACTTCGCCACCATGCCCGGCCGCTCGAGCCGCCCGGTCGCTCATCAGCCCCTGGGGCGTCGATACGATAGCGATGCCCAAGCCATTCATCACCTTCGGCAGATCATCCTTACCCCGAAATACTCGCCGACCAGGACGGCTGACTCGTTCAATCCGGTCGATCACTGGCTGACCCTCGAAATATTTCAGGGTCACCACCAGCGCCTTTTTACTGGGATCAGTTTGCACGACTGCGAAGTCACTGATATAGCCTTCATCGCGCAACACCTGCGCAATCGCCATCTTCAACTTGGAGGCAGGCATACTGACCTGAGTCTTAGCCGCCGTTTGGGCATTGCGGATGCGCGTTAGCATATCCGCGATAGGGTCCGTCATACTCATTTTTTCACATTACTCCGCGGGGTCAGTCTTGGGGCCACCGCTGGTGCGGGGCAAACCCTGAACTTAAGCGCTTAATTCAGCCCGCCTAGGGGCTAAGTGTCTTCACCAACTCGCCTTGCGCAGGCCGGGTATATCGCCACGCATCGCCGCTTCACGCAGCTTGTTACGGCCCAGGCCAAACTTGCGATAGAAACCGCGAGGCCGCCCCGTCAGGCGACACCGATTTTTCAATCGACTCGGACTGGCATCACGCGGTAAAGCCTGCAATTGCCGCTGCGCTTCCCGCCGCTGCTCATCACTGTGATTGAGGTCCTGTATGACCTCCTTCAACGCAGTGCGCTTCGCGGCATACTGGGCCACGACACGCGCCCGCCGCACCTCGCGGTTGATCATGCTCAGTTTAGCCACATCCTGATCCTCAATTCCGAAATGGAAAATTAAACGCAGCCAGCAACGCACGCCCTTCTTCATCGGTGCGGGCATTGGTGGTGATGGTGATATCCAGGCCACGGATGGTATCGATTTTGTCGTAGTCGATTTCGGGAAAAATAATCTGTTCCCGCACGCCCAGGCTGTAATTGCCGCGACCGTCGAAAGCCCGCCCGCTGAAACCACGAAAATCACGAATACGCGGGATCGCGATGTTGATCAGCCGATCCAAAAATTCATACATCCGCTCACGCCGCAGCGTCACCTTGCAGCCGATTGGCCAACCTTCGCGAATCTTGAAGCCGGCAATCGACTTACGTGACAGCGTAACCACCGGCTTTTGGCCGGCAATCTGCGTCAGATTACTGACCGCATGCTCCATGATTTTCTTATCGGCGACCGCTTCACCGACACCCATATTCAGAGTGACCTTAGTGATACGCGGTACTTCCATGATATTGCGATAATTGAACTGTTCGCGCAGCTTGGGCGCCACCGTTTCGCGATAATGCTGTTGCAGTCGGACCATGGTCGCTCCCTCAGGCATCGACAACTTCTTGATTGGACTTGAAGTAACGCACCTTCCGCCCATCCTCTAGCAACCGAAAACCAACCCGATCACCCTTATTGGTGGCGGGATTGAACAGCAGCACATTGGACAGGTGAAGCGCCGCTTCACGCTCGACGATGCCTCCTGCAACGCCACGGGCCGGATTGGGTTTAGTGTGGCGCTTGACCATATTGATGCCGGCGACAATAACGCGGTCACCCTCGATCATCCGTACCACCTTGCCGCGCCGACCTTTGTCTTTGCCAGCGATGACGATGACCTCATCGTCTTTTCTAATTCTACGCATTACCGCCTTCCTCCCGTCTCACAAGACTTCTGGAGCCAGGGAAATGATTTTCATGAACCGCTCACCGCGTAACTCGCGGGTGACTGGCCCAAAGATACGAGTGCCGATTGGCTCCAACTTATTGTTGAGCAGCACCGCCGCATTGCCGTCGAAACGGATCAACGAACCATCTGGGCGCCGCACACCCTTGCGGGTTCGCACCACAACGGCATTGTAGACCTCGCCCTTGTTGACCTTACCGCGTGGGATCGCATCCTTGATACTGACTTTAATGATATCGCCAATGTGCGCATAACGACGGTGGGAACCGCCGAGCACTTTGATGCACATCAGCCGGCGGGCGCCACTGTTATCGGCGACATCCAACATTGTTTGCATCTGAATCATGGTTCATCATTCCGGTTACGGAGTTTGGAAATCGCCAAGGTTGCGGCGATGGTACTGTCTGTTACGGTGATCATTGGGCGCGCTCAACGATCCCAACCAAGGCCCAAGCCTTCGTTTTGGCCAGCGGCCGAGATTGCTTGATCGTCACCAAATCGCCCTCGCGACATTCGTTCTGCTCGTCATGCGCATGCAGCTTGGTGGTCCGCCGGATGTACTTACCGTAAACGGGGTGCTTGACGAGCCGCTCAATCGCGACAGTAATGGTTTTATCCATCTTGTTGCTGGTCACGCGCCCCGTCAGGGTGCGTTCAGTCTGTCGAAGTTCAGTGCTCATGCCTTGCCCACCTTTTCACCCATCACCATTTTGACCCGGGCGATGTTACGCCGTGCCTGCCGGAACAGGTGGGGCTTGCTGGTTTGGCCCGTCGCCCGTTGCATCCGCAGATTGAATTGCTCACGCAACAACGCCAGCAGCTCTTGCTGAAGCTCATCTCGGTTTTTCTTTCGTAGCTCGGTCGTATTCATCACATCACCGTCCGGGTCACAAAAATCGTTTGCACCGGCAGTTTAGCCGCCGCTAAGCGAAAGGCTTCGCGGGCAATCGCTTCGGTTACCCCTTCCACTTCATACAGCACGCGACCCGGCTTGACCTTGGCAACCCAGAACTCGACGCCACCCTTACCACTGCCCATCCGCACTTCCAACGGCTTCTTGGTAATCGGCTTATCGGGAAAAATGCGAATCCACACCTTGCCACCACGTTTGATGTAGCGATTAATGGCACGCCGCGCCGCTTCAATCTGGCGAGCGGTCAACATCCCACGAGTGGTGCACTTTAACCCGTACTCGCCGAAACTCACCCAGGTGCCGCTGGTGGCGACGCCGGTATTGCGCCCCTTTTGCTGCTTGCGGAATTTCGTTCTTTTCGGCTGTAACATAATCCGTCTCGTCTATAAACGAAGGAACTCCGCGTCGTTCGGCGCGGAGTTCCATAATCATCCGATCAACCAGCGGCCGCCTTTTCGGGCTTCGCTTCACCTGGACGGTCGAAACCGAAGACTTCGCCCCGGAAAATCCAGACTTTGATCCCGATCACGCCATACGTCGTTTGGGCCTCGGCAAGACCGTAGTCGATATTGGCGCGCAGCGTATGCAAAGGCACTCGACCTTCGCGCGTCCATTCGGTTCGTGCGATCTCGGCGCCATTCAAGCGGCCAGAAACTTGTATTTTAATCCCCAAAGCGCCCAAGCGCATAGCATTGGTCACTGAGCGCTTCATAGCTCGGCGGAACATGATACGCCGCTCCAATTGTTGGGCAACACCTTCCGCCACCAATTGCGCATCCAGTTCAGGCTTGCGAATTTCCTCGATATTAAGCTGTAAATCTTTGATATCAAGGCCCATCATGCGAGCGACTTCCCTGCGCAGCGCTTCAATGTCTTCGCCTTTCTTACCAATCACCACACCGGGTCGAGCCGTGTGGATCGTGATACGCGCCAAGCGGGCCGGCCGCTCAATTTGAATCCGGCTGACTGAGGCGTTGGCCAGTTTCTTTTTGAGATACTGGCGAACCTTCAGATCGGTTTCCAACAGATCGGGAAAATTCCTGCTGTTGGCATACCACTTGGAGGTCCAATCGGACGCGATCCCCAACCGGATACCTGTCGGGTTAACTTTCTGGCCCATTCTCGTTCTGACTCCTGATTTATTCGGCGACGGTCACGGTAATGTGGCTGGTGCGCTTGACGATACGATTGCCGCGCCCTTTGGCACGAGCGTGCATCCGTTTCAGCACCGGGCCTCCATCCACTTGAATGATGGCTACTTTAAGCTCATCGATATCGGCGCCCTCATTATGCTCAGCGTTCGCAATCGCCGATTCAAGAACGCTCTTGATCAGTTGGGCTGCTTTCTTATTGCTGAACTTCAGAAGTTGCAGCGCCCGTTCCACCGGTAGGCTGCGCACCTGATCGGCGACTAGCCGAGCTTTCTGAGGCGAAATGCGGGCATGTTTCATGACAGCGACAGCTTGCATTGGAACGCCTCTCCCTATTTCGATTTTTTATCGGCGGCATGGCCGCGATAGGTTCGGGTGGCGGCAAACTCGCCTAACTTATGGCCCACCATATTTTCGGTCACCAAAATCGGTACATGTTGCCGGCCATTGTGGATTGCCATCGTCAAACCCACCATATCCGGCAAAATCATCGAGCGTCGCGACCATGTTTTGATCGGCCGCTTTACGTTGGTCGCTATCGCCTGCTCCACCTTCTTCACTAGATGGAGATCGACAAACGGCCCTTTTTTAATCGAGCGTGGCACGTTATTTATCCTCTCGGTTGGCTCGCCCGCACTTTAGCGAGGCGACCGATCACCCCGGTAAGGGCAACTGTCTGCATCATTTCGCTTTACGCCGGCGCACGATCAACTTATCGGTGCGCTTATTGGAGCGAGTCTTATGGCCCTTGGTGGGCAACCCCCACGGCGATACCGGATGACGACCACCCGATGTCCGGCCTTCGCCACCACCATGGGGATGATCCACCGGGTTCATGGCCACCCCGCGCACGGTCGGCCGGACACCCCGCCAGCGCTTGGCACCGGCTTTACCGAGTGAGCGCAAGTTATGCTCCTCGTTGCCGACCTCGCCAATGGTCGCCTTGCAATCGACATGCACCCGACGGATTTCACCGGAACGCAAACGCAATGTGGCATAGCTGCCTTCGCGGGCCACCAGTTGCACGGAAGCGCCGGCGCTACGGGCGATCTGCGCGCCTTTACCTGGCCTAAACTCCACGCAATGCACCTGGCTACCGACCGGAACGCTACGCAATGGCAGCGTGTTGCCCGGCTTGATCGGCGCAGCGGGACCCGACATTAACAGCGCACCCACCTCTACACCGCGCGGGGCGATGATATAGCGACGTTCGCCGTCGGCGTACAGCAGCAAAGCGATATGGGCGCTGCGATTCGGGTCGTATTCCAGACGCTCGACCTTGGCCGGAATACCGTCCTTATCACGCTTAAAATCAACCAAGCGGTAATGCTGTTTATGGCCACCACCCTGATGCCGGGTCGTGATGCGGCCCAAGTTGTTGCGGCCACCATTATGCGTCTGTTTTTCAAGCAAGGGCGCGTGCGGCCGGCCTTTGTGCAAGCCCGGACTAACGACCTTGACCACGAAACGCCGGCCGGGCGAAGTCGGTTTGGTCTTGACAATCGGCATGGAGATTTACCTTAGTTTCCGCGTGACAGAGTGATGGACATACCCTACTCCGCCACCAAAAAATCAATTTCATGGCCGGCTTCCAGCGAGACGTAGGCTTTCTTCCAGCCTGAACGTCGCCCGAAACGCCCACCGAAACGCTTGTTCTTGCCCTTGACGTTGAGCACCGTAACGCCCTTAACCTTCACGTTGAACAGCGACTCAACAGCGCCCTTGATCTCCGGCTTCGTGGCGTCATCCCGCACTCTAAACACGACTTGGTTAGCACTTTCGGCAACTCGGCTCGCCTTCTCGGAAACATGGGGAGCCAAGAGAATTTGCAGTAACCGTTCTTGACTCATGCTAACCACTCCCCGACACGCTGCGCCGCACCAACCGTCATCACCACTCTATCGGACCCAACCAAACTCACCGGATCTAACCCCACCGTATCGACCACGGCCACATTGCGCAGGTTACGGGCAGACAGGTAAAGATTAACATCCACCTCGTCGCTCACCAGCAAAACGCGGTTTTGTTCAGCCAAGCCCAAAGCGGTCAGCCAGGCGATCATCTGCTTGGTTTTCGCTTCAGCCATGTCCAGCGCATCAACAACCAGCAACCGATCCTGGCGCAATAGTTCAGAGAAAATGCTCCGCATGGCAGCACGATACATTTTCTTGTTCAGCTTTTGCGAATGATCCTGCGGCCGGGCTGCGAAAGTGACACCGCCACCACGCCATAGAGGACTACGACTGCTGCCTGCCCGAGCACGGCCTGTGCCCTTCTGCCGAAAAGGTTTAGCGCCACCGCCGCTGACCTCGGAGCGAGTTTTTTGGGCGCGTGTACCGGCACGACCACCCGCCAGATAAGCGACCACCGCTTGGTGGACCAAGCCTTCGTTAAACGGCCGAGTAAACGTTTCATCCGCCAGAGTAAGCTGGCCAGAAACTGCACCGCTTGCGTTTTTAATCTGAAGTTCCATGGTGTTTCCTCAGCGGCGCACTTTGACAGCGGGCCTGATCAGCACATCGCCGCCTTTCGCACCCGGTACCGCGCCCTTGATCGCCAGCAAGTTGCGCTCAACATCGACTCGAATTACTTCCAGGTTTTGTACACAACGCTGAGCGGCGCCGAGATGACCCGACATTTTCTTGCCCTTGAACACTCGACCAGGACTTTGGTTCTGACCAATGGAACCGGGGGCACGGTGGGACAGTGAATTACCGTGTGTTGCGCGCTGACTGCGAAAATGATGGCGCTTAATGGCTCCGGCGAAGCCCTTGCCAATCGTGGTGCCGGTCACATCGACCTTTTGTCCGGTTTGGAACACATCCACCTTTAATTCGGCGCCAACGGCGATCTCAGCACCTTCATCACCGTTCAGGCGGAACTCCCATAGGCCACGACCTGGCGCAACCCCAGCTTTAGCGAAATGACCGACCATCGGTTTAGTCACTCGGCTGGGTCGGCGACTGCCAACTGTAACCTGCAAGGCACGGTAGCCATCGGTCTGTTCCGTCTTAACCTGAGTGACGCGGTTAGGCTCCACTTCGATCAAGGTTACAGGTATCGAGACGCCGTCCTCCGTGAACACGCGAGTCATCCCGGCCTTGCGGCCGACGAGTCCTATTGCCATTTTTTTCTCAACCTCTTTTTATCGGCGGCTGCGGGCCAGAGGAAGGGAAGGCGCCCTTCATGGCCGGATTGCATACCCCTAAATTCAATCAATCAATTCAGTTTGATCTGCACATCCACGCCAGCGGCGAGATCAAGCCTCATCAGCGCATCGACCGTCTTATCTGTGGGATCGACGATATCCATCAATCGCTTGTGAGTACGCAATTCGTACTGATCACGAGCATCCTTATTGACGTGTGGCGAAATCAGCACCGTAAACCGTTCCATTTTGGTCGGTAAGGGGATTGGACCACGCACTTGAGCGCCGGTGCGCTTGGCGGTTTCGACAATCTCCCGCGCCGATTGGTCGATCAAGCGGTGATCGAACGCTTTAAGGCGGATGCGAATACGCTGGTTAGTCATGGCCGCTCACTCAATAATTTTAGCGACGACGCCGGCGCCGACGGTGCGACCACCCTCACGGATGG